>ERZ773022.183-NODE-183-length-59514-cov-11.350107_pt1 | contig 59514 bp, 62 predicted proteins | sample MGYA00580839_ERZ773022 | MGnify/ENA primary metagenome ERZ773022 (study PRJEB29015, sample SAMEA2738020) | human oral metagenome | biome: human oral; feature: human-associated habitat; material: dental | place: China | collected 2044 ...
AAATCGCTCGTATACACTTGTTAGTTATATTTTAGTTTCTTAATTGTCTAAGAGTATGAAGTTATATGAACATAACTCCATATAAGTATAATAGCATAAGCTTGATGTGTTGTCAATAAGGTTGTGGTTTATTTTTTTGTTGGGTTGTTAGCTTAATTATTTTATTTGTCCTAATGATAATTATCAACAAAGTCACCAATGAAAATAAAAAGTTAAAAACAAAGAGAAAGGGACTCTTTCGAGTCCCTTTTGATTTAAACACCGAGAAGGTTTTTCACCTCCTTCTCAATATCAAGGTCCTGGGGAGGATAACCTCCCCAAAACCCGTTGTCATGGTCGAGGTCTCCCCCCGACCATGAGCCTTTAACGAGGTCAGAAAGTTTCTTAATAACTTTCTGACACCCGAAGAAATTAACCTCCCCGTCCTCGCTAAGAATGAGGAGATTTTCGTAGCTTCCCCATAGACGGTCACATACTGTGGCCGTCTTGCTGTGGCTCATTCGAACCACAGTGAGACGGTCGGAGACTTCTGCCTCCTGGATCGCTTTTTCAGCGATCTCCTCCTGCTCAGGGGTAATTCCCTGAGTAGCTCGGTCTTGCAACCGAACTTTATTTATTAATTTTTGTGTTTCTTTTTCGCTAAGGTTTTTTGTTTTTGCTAAAGCGAGCATGGCCGGGATAAATCCCTTGTCATTGGCCGATATGAACTCCTCAAACAGAGAGAGTCTATGTCCAATCAATTTAGCCACTTGTTCCAACGAAGAAAATTCGTTGGTGCGATCATCACCGTCGTACCGGTGATGATCAATATTGATCATCCCCTCTGGAGCCGAGCCCTGCAGCTCCACTCCATAAATTTGATATCCTTTGTTTTTATATTCTTTAATTTTTTCTTTTACTTCAGGCTCAAGGTTAGCCCACGAAGCACCCCAACCTTGCTTCGTTACTAATGTTTTTATGTTTTTATTTTCTAAAATATTTTTTATTTGAATAGCCTCACCGTCATTTACCGGTGTCACGATTAAAATTTGATTGTTCATATATTCTGCCCTCCTAGGCGTGCCTCGCGGCTTACTTATATTTATCGCCTAGGTTTTTACCCGGCGTTAAAGTACATATAAATAAAAATACGTACTGTAATACCGGGTAAAAATCATAAATTAAAATTTAGAGCAATTTTCATAGTAACAATCTTCTTAAAAAGATAAAAACATAAGAAAAAATAAGATTCTATAAAAATAAAACTAAAAACAAAAAATCTTAACTTTATTTAATTTTTAAAGTCCTTAAATCTTTTAAGTAGATTAAGGGTCTTTTTGCAATAAAAAGACCCTGTGTACACAGGGTCTTTTTGCAATAAAAAGACCCTGTGTACACAGGGCTAAATTTTCTGCGCACTTCAGGTTTTACTTAATATTTAACTTTATGAAAGCTACTTTAATAGCTCCACATATTCATGATACCATAAGCTTGATTTACTGTCAATAAAGTTATGTTTAATTTTTATTTATCTAATTTTATTTTCCACAAAAAAACAACTGAGGACAGAGGTCCTCAGTTATCCCATGTTTTAGACTCCACCACAAGTCTTAAAACACTATTATATTAGCATAAGCTTTATGCACTTGTCCAATTGCTATTTAGCATATTCAAATGCTCTGGTTTCACGAATTACGTTGACCTTAATCGTTCCAGGATATTGCATTGTAGATTCAATCTTAGTAGCAATATCTCTAGCCATCTTAACAGCAGATAAATCATCTATCTTTGTTGGTTCTACAATTACTCTTACTTCTCGTCCTGCAGATATAGCATAAGCTTTAGCTACACCATCGAAAGAAGTTGCAACATTTTCTAGCTCTCGCATACGCTCTACAAAGTTCTCAGCTGAAATATTTCTAGCACCTGGTCGAGCAGCTGAAGCAGCATCTACTACACGAATCACTAATGCTTCTGGTGTAGTTGCTTCAATATCATCATGGTGAGCTTCTATAGCGTGACAAATAGCTTCAGATAAACCATATTTACGAGCAAGTTCTGCACCAATGTGATGGTGTTTTCCTTCCATCTTGTGCGTTACAGCTTTACCCATATCGTGAAGTAAGGCTGCTGTTTTTACAGTTTTAACATCCGCACCAATCTCTTCAGCAATTAATCCAGCAATATGTGCCATCTCAGTAGAATGTTTAAGCACGTTTTGTCCATAACTTGTACGGTACTTTAATTCTCCTACTAAACGTAGTAGCTCTTTTGGAAGACCGAGAACTCCAACTTCTCTTGCAGCATCTTCACCAGCACGCATAACTTCTTTTGAGATTTCTTTTTCAGCCTTTTCAACAACTTCTTCAATGCGGGCAGGATGAATACGTCCATCCTTCATGAGGTTTTCTAGAGCAAGTCTTGCTACCTGACGTCTAACTGGCGCAAAGCTAGATAAAACTATCATACCGGGGGTGTCATCTACTAAGATGTCTACACCCGTTGCTCTCTGCAAAGCCTGAATATTACGTCCTTCCTTACCAATAATACGACCCTTCATTTCATCGTCAGGTAATTTAAGAGATGTCACTGTCCGATCAGCCGTAACATCCGAACTCATACGCTCCATTGCAGTAAGTAAAATTAATTGTGCTTTTTCTTCAGCTTCATCCATTGCATCGTGTTGCAATTTATTAACTAATTCAAGCAAATCTGTTTTGACTCGTTTTTCAGTTGTTTGGAGCAGCTTCTCTTGAGCTTCAGCTTTAGTAAGTTTAGCGATCTTCTCTAACTTATCTACTTGCTTTTGCTTAATCTCTCGCACTTCATCTTTAATATCGTCTAATTCCGATTCAGATTTACGCATTTTTTCAGCACGCTTATCTAATTCTTCAAACTTTTTGTCTAGAGTAACTTCACGCTCTGAAAGCCGATCTTCGATTTTCTTTGTTTCTTTCCTACGATCGTTAGCCTCTTTTTTAGCATCGTCAATGATCTTAACTGCCTCATCTTTAGCTTTTAGCACAATATTGCTTGCCTTATTTTTAGCATCAGCAACAAGATCTTTTGCTTTTGTTTTATCTTGGTTCTTCCTATATTCAGTCACACCAAAATAGCCTCCGGCACCAAGAGCAGTACCAAAAACTAGAAGAATCACTTCAATCATGTTTGTCCTTCCTATTAGATATCACCAAAAATAAGTATAAATTTTCAAAAAACAGGATTTATATAATTTTTCACCATCTTCGGTGAAACTAATGTTTCAAAATTATTAATTCATCAAAAATATTAATATCTGGATAGTCAGATATTAATATAATAACTTTTTTACTTTAGTCTGAAAAGTAGCACTACTATTTTCTCTGTTTTGTAATATGTGCCGGTGCAAGATATTTTGGCATAACAACTTTATCATTTTCACCACACTCTAATCTCTTTACCCCTTTTAAGAACCAATCTTCACCCGTTTCACCAACAATCGGAATCTTAGTAGTATCGCTATAAGTATTAAACACTGTTATACCAATCCTAAGCCCCGTATAAGATCCCGGACCTTTAAAGATTACTAATCCTTTTATGTCCCAAAAAGATAAGTGATTTTCCTTCAAAAAATCTTCCAAAAAGCGAAGAAGTCCCTTAGAAAGCTCTCTATCCGCTAGCCATTCTTTTTTAACAATCTGGTTTTCATTACCCTTAAAAAGATTTACCTTAAAAAGCTTTAACTTACAAACCTTATCTGAGGTATCGATACCTAAAATATTCATACTATTTCCTTATCATAATTAGAAACGATTACTTCTCTACCATCACCATCAGGGAGATAATTAATATTAATTTTAATACGATCTTCATCTAATACTGAATAAGCAGTCTCTGCCCATTCTATTATTAAAATATTTTTCTTATCTTCAGAATTTTCATAGATTTCATCCGCCATAATACCCACATCTTTTAATCTATAAAGATCATAGTGAATTAATCTAAGGCCATCTCTAGGACTATCATATGTACGAGAAATCGTAAAAGTTGGACTTTGTACTGGCTCATCTATAAGCAATCCCTTAGCAATACCCTTAACCAAGGTTGTCTTACCAGCACCAAGATCGCCAATTAGTTCAATTACTTCGCCACCAGTTAAACTAGCACCTAATTTCTTACCAAATTCCTGCATTTTCTGATCAGTATCTATCAGATATTTCATACCTTTAAATTATAAAGCATTTAGCTAAAAACAAAGCTTAAGCAAGATGTTATAATTTTATTAGAAAAACTCATGAGGACTTTTTGTGATTAGAAGAGAGCAAGTTGTTATATTAGATTTAAATCATTTATTATCTTTAGGTATTAAAAAACAAGCTTCTTTAATACATCTAGAGCCTTTCGATGATAAAATCCTAATCCGTTTTCGTATTAATTCAAAATTAGTCGAAATTGGCAAACTAGACACTGTAAAACTAGAAGATATTCGAGATGAATTGCTCTCTATGGCAGGGCTCGACATTTTCGATCACAAACCTCAAAATGGTAGCGTCACAACAAAAATAGATAAAACTAAAGTTCGTTTAGATATCCAAACATTACCAGTAATTAATGGTGAAAAAATATCAATAGCTTTATTGAATTTAGATCAAAAACTTCCTAATTTAAGTGAATTAGGATTTTGGGGACAAAACCTCAAACTACTTAAAGAAGTAGACTCCTGTAGTCGTGGCATGATTATCGTATCCGGCCTCGATCACTCATCTAAATCTAAAACCTTAGATAATTTATTAGAAAAAATCGCTAAAGAAAACAAAAGCGTTAGCGTAATTGAGACCAAGCCAAATATTAACTTAAATAAAGTTAATCAGCTAAAACACACTGTGGGAAGTAAAGTAACTATTTCCATGATGCTAGAAGCTTTAATCCGACAAAACACCGATGCTATCGCTATTGACACAATCCAAAGCCTAAAAGAATTAAAAATTTTAGTTGAATACAGTTCAAAATCAAGATTAGTTCTTGCCACGCTCTATGCAAAAAGAGCTTCTGAAGTCATCACCAAATTCGAACGTATCGGAATAGAACCATTTTTAACCTCTTCTGGATTAAAATATGTTATTTTCCAAAAACAAGTTAAAAAACTTTGTGACATTTGCCGTATCGAAAAGCTTATTACCAAGAAAAAATCAGACGATATCTTAAAAGAACTAGATCTCAACGAAAACACACTGCTTGACCTTATAGACAATCTTGAAGACCAAGCAATAAAAAATAATCTAGGCATTAAAGACGACAAAAAGAGCTTTAATAACCACTTAATATCTCGACTTTTCGAAGCAAATAAAGACGAGCTTTGTCCAAAATGCCAAGGTACGGGATATAATGGAGTGACACTTATTTCTGAAGTCATAAAGATAAATCCTGAAATTGAAAAGAAAATCCTGACTCTAGCTAGCGAAGACGAACTTGAAAAAACATTTCTAAAGTCTAATGTAGTCCCCCTAAAAGTAGATGCTCTCATTAAAGCTTTACGTGGTGAGATAGCTATCGATGAAGTAAGGAATTTCAAATGATTCTTCCAGCCTCTGCTTTACTTAATAGTAATATTTTATCCCGAGGCCATTTAGTTATTGGCAGGTTAACAAATTTCATTGTCTCTCCGGACAATCTAAAAGTTATTGGTCTTGAAGTAGAAGCTCCAGATTATAAGCATGCTTTAGCGATTAGAATAGATGACGTAATCGAGGTTAATAATCTTGGTGTTGTCGTTAGTGACTCCTCTAACTTAATAAAACCCAGTATGGACGCAAAAATTCTTAATGTCTATAAACTGCATTTTAGTCTGACTAAATATCAAGTCCGAGATAAAAAAAGACATTTACTAGGACGGTTAATTAATTTCACAATCGATACTGATACTAATGAAGTGTATCAATTAATTATTAAAAGACCGTTTATTAAAAGCTTTTCAGATCCTGAACTTACCATACCAACTGAAAAAATTATTGAAATCACTGACAAAGAAATCATTATAGATAACGAAAAAGAACAAAAAGCAGATGTCATTGAAGAAAAGATCAAAGATCTAATACCAAAAGATACCGAAACTGTTTTTGAAAACGCCAGCGATATTTAATAATGTTTAATTATTTGCCTTAAATTCTTCTATCGCTTTTTTAATATCTTCGTAATTAAAGCCAAGTGATGCTAAATATCTAATTAGTTTGTTATCATCACCTTTATAACGTCCTGCTTTTTTAGCTAGCACCTTCTTTAGCTCGCCTAAGTCATCTCTACTACTAGCTCTTAAGGCTTGATCAATTACATGGTCTTCTATACCTTTTTGCTTTAGCTCTTGGTAAAGCTTTTTCTTTGAAACTCCTTTTTTAAGATTTCTGTTCTCTACCCAAGTCTTAGCAAAAAATTCATCATCTAAATATTTTGTATTTAAAAAATGTTCATAAACTCTTTTTGCTTGAACATCTGTATATCTAATTATCTTTTTACCTTTTTTATCATAAGTGGGAAGAATCTTTCTAAATAAGTAATCTCTAAATTCTTTTTTAGATCTTGTTCTTAATAACAAGTAATCTAAGGCTACTGCTTTTAATTTCCCATAAGAAGATTCATCCTTATAGGCTTCCACTTCTTCTAAAGATAAATCATCCCCTTTTTTAAAATTAAAGCTTGCCAGTTGGTCTACAGTAAGTGAAAATGAGTATCTACCATCCAGATAGATACTCACTCGATTAGGATTTTTTACTTGTAACTTTATGTCAGTAACTAGCAAAACCTTATTCTTCTTCCTTAACTTTTTCGCGAACTTTGTTTTCAATATCAGCTAGAACGTCTGGATGCTCTTTTAGATATTTCTTAGTTGCTTCTCGACCTTGGCCAATCTTAGAACCGTTATAATCAAACCAAGCACCAGCTTTGCCAACAATGTTATGCGCTACACCAAGATCTAAAATATCTCCAGTCTTTGAAATACCTTCGTTATACATAATGTCAAATTCCGCAGTTCTGAATGGTGGAGCAATCTTATTCTTTACCACCTTTACCTTGACACGGTTTCCAACAATGTCTTCATCGCCTTTAATCTGACCAGTACGTCTAATATCTAATCTTACAGAAGAGTAGAATTTCAAAGCATTACCCCCTGTAGTAGTTTCAGGATTACCAAATAATACTCCAATCTTCATACGAATCTGGTTAATAAAAATCACTGTTGCTTTAGATTTATTAGTAATAGCAGTTAGTTTTCTTAAAGCTTGACTCATTAATCTAGCCTGAAGACCCATGTGAGAGTCACCCATATCACCATCTATCTCTGCTTGTGGAACAAGAGCTGCTACTGAGTCAACAACTATCATATCAACAGCATTAGATCGTACTAAAGTCTCAACTATTTCTAGAGCTTGTTCACCACTGTCTGGTTGGGATACTAATAAGTTTTCAATATCTACACCTAAACGTTTAGCATAAGCTGGATCTAGAGCGTGTTCAGCATCGACAAAGGCTGCCGTACCACCTGCTTTTTGTACTTCAGCAATTGCATGCAAAGTAAGAGTTGTTTTACCTGAGCTTTCTGGGCCATATACTTCAATGATTCGCCCTTTTGGATAACCACCGCCTAAAGCTAAATCAAGACTTAATGCACCAGATTTTATTAACTCAACATTAGCCTTTTTAGCCTCACCTAGACGCATAATAGCACCATCGCCAAGTTGTTTATTTATCTGACCAATTGCTAGATCAAGAGCTTTTGCTTTACCATCTTCTTTAGTAGCTTTTTTCGCTTTTTCTTTTGCTTCAATTTCAGAATTATTTTCCGACTTCTTAGTCACGTTTTCCTCCTTTTTCTGTCTTAACTCTATTATATCTAACAACCCCCTTTTTGATATATAATTAAAGCTAATGAAGAGAAAACAACAAGGTTTTACAATTTTAGAACTAGTCGTAGTTATAGTCTTTTTAGGTGTAGCATTTTTTATTATTACTGAACAACTAAGAGAGCATCACCAAATTGAATCAGACAAAATGCGAAAGATTTCCATAAACGCAATTTATTATTCATTAGAAGAAGGATATTATAAGCAAAATGGCTATTACCCTAAAGAACTAAGCGAAGATAAACTAAAAACCCTTGATCCAGAACTATTAAAAGATCCAGAGGGTAAGAAGATTAACGAAAAAGATTCAAGCTTCAAATACGAGCCAACTAATTGTGATAACGAAAAGTGTAAAAGCTATCTTTTAAGCACCACAATGAAAAAAGAAGCAGATTACCAAGTAAAGAGCAAACATTAGTAAAAAGCTATAAGAACAAAAGTAAAGATAAAAGAAATAAAAGCGTGACATAATGTCACGCTTTTATTCGCCCCTTATCAATTGATTTTCATTACCTAATTTTAAATGATTCAAAACTAATTTAACTTAACTATTAAATTATCTAATTAATTCTAGCCTCTACCTTGAAACTCGTCTGAGTCTCTAACCTTACGACCTAGTTTAAAAGCCTCTACAGCATCGTTTAAAAGATTCTTCTCTCGTTCTGGATAGTGTGTATAAGTAAAAGTATAAGTAGTTTCATCACCTTCTGTAGATAAGCGAATCGTACCGTAATTAAATAAGTTTTGCATAATGCCCTTTTGTGAATAGGAAGCATCTTCTATATTGCCTAAGGTAATAGTTTGTTCTCTCTTTGAAAACAATCCATCTCGAATTACTTGAATAACACTCTCATTAGTTAGATAAAAGTGATTGCTGTTATATACATAAGTTGCTACATATACAAAGGTTGCTAAAAGAATAATAGCAAAAGCAACTATTAATAAAGCTATGTTTGAAAAGTTATCTGGCAAAATTATTCCAAAACTTGGTAAGAATTCTTGTGCCGATTTAATAAGAAATGGTGATCCAATAACTAATGTCAAAGCACCAATTAATCCCATGATCCAAATTGGCAAGATCCCTATTGAATATCTCTTAAAAGAAGATATTACGTATTCTTGTTCACTCAAATTAAGATTTGGATACATTCTAATTGATTCAGAATGCTTTCTAGCAATTTCAGGTGGTATATCTACATCATGACCTTCTGCTGGACGAGCTAAATAAACTGCTTGAGGCTGAACAGGAGTCGAAGCTGGAGTCTCTACCACCTGATTTGGCAACACGCTTGACTCTTCACTTCCAGTATCAGCGCCCAAATTTATTGCGTTGCTATCAGGGTTAAAATTCGTATTATTCGCTTTATCTACAAAATTTTCTTTATGCAAATCATCTAGCGAGTAAATAGGCTCACCATTTGCCTTATAAGCAATTGGTTTCTTTTCGTCAAGATTCATACCCTAATTATACCTATAAGAGTCTATAAAGCACGCTTTTTAACTAAAGCTAAGATCGATCCGCCAGTTAGCATCATGACAATTGCTAGATAGGTAATCATGTCATCACCAGTCTGAGAAAGTTTATTCCTTTGCTCGCTTTGCTTTTCATCTTTCGCTTTTCTAGCAGGAGATGAAGGTGCAGAAGGCGTAGTAGGGGTTAATGGAGTTGAAGGTGTCGGAGGCGTTGAAATTGCTGTCCATTTTGCATATAGTTTTACATCACCAGTTAAGGTTAAAGTGTCTCCTGCGGAGTAATCCGTACCGCTACCATCTGCCATGGTATTCCATCCAGCAAAAACGTAACCTGTTTTTGCTAAAGTTCCAACATTATTAGCAACAGTCGCTAAGTCGCCATTCATATAAGTCTCTTGCTCAGGTGGTTTAGCACCCGAAGTTGATCCATTATCGTCATACGACAAAGATAAATAGTTAACTACATTAATAGTTAAAGTCTTTGAAAACGTCTGATTAAAAGGAGTAGTGACTTTAATACAAGTAGTTAATGTTGGTGTTTGTTCATAATCTGGTGATTTTGCTAAAGCTAACATACTACCGTGTAAGGAGAAATACTCATCATTAGGACCACCACAGAAAGAAAAGCTATATTTATCTGCGGTTAAAGTATATGGTGCTGCAACTATCATGCCACCCAAATTAGTACCTATTGGCATGTTCTCATATAAAGTAAACAAGCTAAATAAAGATAAATCAGTTGGTTGAAAATCGGAACAATTGTAGCTATCTCCACTAATCGTCCAAGATTTATTTGTAATTAGTGATTGCCGTTCATCTTTTGCCAAACAATACTTAAGACCAGTTGCGCCTAAATTAACATTTGACTGTAAATTAGCTTCTTTATTTTTCCAAGCGATCAAAGTATTTTCATAGTTCTCTCGAGAAAGTCCCGAATTATTTAACATTCCACCCATGTCCGTTACAGATTCAATCTTTAAGGCCCCTAAAGACTGATCAAAAGCTGTAGCACCAGATAGCATCGATCGCATATTAGTTACATGCGAAGTATCTAATCTGTCTAGTGATTGATTAAATGCTTTAGCACCGGAAAACATATTAGACATTGAAGTTACGTTAGAAAAATTTAAATTATCTACTGGTTGGTTAAACTTTTCTGCGCCTAAGAACATTGCCGTAACGGTATTTAGACTATCTGTATGCCAAGTATTAATTGGCTGATCAAACTCTTTTGCCTTATAAAACATCTTGGTCATGTCTGTAACATTTGAGACGTCCCAGTTGCTAATAGACTGGTTAAATTTCTCTGCTCCAGCAAATAAGCTATTCATATTAGTAACGTTTGATACATTCCAGTTATTAAAACTAGCTACACCAGTAACGTTTTTAGCGTTATTAAACATATAAGACATATCTGTAACATGGGTTAAATCTGGAACGTCTGTAGCTAGAACGTTCATATTAGATGCACCATCAAAAGCATGCGAGAAAGACTGCCAAGCAATAGTTCCCCATTGATCTATTGATACCAATTTAGATCTATTACCACTAGATTGGCTAAAGTTTAATTGTGGCAACGTACCACTCAATCGAATCTTATATACACCAGGTGTTCCATAGTTACATGTATAGTCACCAGTTTGTCCGGTAACTATAGTTCCACCAGCCTCACACTGCACGTTATAATTTATCCCCGATCCATCAGTTGGTATTACAAAATCTGTACTAGCCGGATTACCGCCTAACCTTGTATCAATTGTCATAACAAAATCCGTATCGTTGATAGGATCGGCATATGTATTACTAGAAAAAGCCAAAACAAAAGCTAAGGTAGCTACCGACAGGTACGCACCCTTAAAAATCACTCTACTAATTTTCACTATTAATTCACCTCTTTTTATTTCTTTAAGTACTTTTATTTTAGCAAACAATGCTTATGCCTTAAAGCAAAATAATCAAGATAAAAATGTAAAAATAAAAAGTCCAATATCTATTTGACCGTAATATGCTTTATAGCTTTTTTAGTCAATTTTCTACCACGAGGTGTTTTTTCAATAAAGCCAATTTGAATAAGATAAGGTTCATAAAAGTCTTCAATGGTTGTTATTTCATCACCAGTTAAGGCAGCTATTGTACTAAGACCAACTGGTCTTTCATGGTAGTTTTCATAAATGCTACCTAAAAGATTTCGATCAGCTGGATCTAAACCTTTTTCATCTATTTCAAGTAACTCTAGAGCAAGGCTTGCTATCTCTTTTGTAATCTCACCAGCATATTTGACTTCAGCATAGTCTCTTACTCTTTTTAAAAGTCTATTAGCAATTCGAGGTGTCAGTCTGGAGCGTTTAGCAAGCAAAAGTGAAGCTTCATTATCTATATTCGTATTTAAAATACTTGCAGATCTTTCAATAATCTTAGAAATTTCTTCATCATTATAAAACTCTAATCTATGAACTATACCAAACCGATCTCTTAGTGGAGCCGCTAAAGACCCTGTTCTAGTAGTTGCTCCAATTACGGTAAATTTTGGAAGATCTAGTCGCACACTACGAGCTGCTGGCCCTTTGCCAATTACAATGTCCAATTTATAATCTTCCATCGCTGAGTAAAGTACTTCTTCTACTGCACGAGATAATCGATGAATCTCATCGATAAACAAAATATCTCCGTCTTGTAAATTAGTTAAGATTGAAGCTAAGTCACCTGCTCTTTCAATAGCAGGACCTGCTGTAATTCTAATACTTGACCCCATTTCATTTGCGATCACACTTGCCATAGTAGTCTTACCAAGACCAGCCGGACCATATAAAAGTACATGATCAATCGGCTCATTACGTTTTTTAGCAGCCTCAATTGCTAATTTTAAGTGTTTTTTTAATCTATCTTGTCCAATATATTCTTTAAAAGTTTGTGGTCTTAAGCTATTTTCAATTCGCTTTTCATCTGAATCTTCATGCTCTTTTGTATCAATAATTCGCTCAATAGCCATAATCTAATCTTACACTAATTACCTTTTAAAGCTCTAGTTACTCGCTCTTCGGTAGAAAGATTAGGATCGATATCGCTAAGTGCTTTAGATGCATCCGATAAGGAATATCCTAGAGCCATTAAAGCTTCTAAAGCATCGTCTTCTTTTGTTACCGCTTGGTTATTGATCTTAGGCACTACATTAGGGAGACCTACTTTATCATGGAGATCTAAGGTAATACGTTCAGCAGTCTTTTTACCAACTCCATTTGCTTTAGCGATAAAACTAGCATCCGATCCCGCTATTGCCGAGCGTACGGATTCAATATCCGCTATAGATAAAATTGCCATAGCAGCTTTAGGACCTACCCCCTGAACAGTAATTAAAAGCATAAACACTTTTTTCGCAGAAAGTGAACTAAAACCAAAGAGCTCTTCAGATTGTTCTCTCACGTGGTGGTAGGTATAGAACTTAACATCTTTTTCAAGTAAAGCATCGTCATAATCTAAACTAGAAACCAACACTTCATAGCCAACACCATTAACATCAATAATAATTGAACTATCATATTTTTCTACAATCTTTCCTCTTAGCTGTGCAATCATTATTTTTGTCTATTCCCTTTACTATTCTATTAATAATTAATAATTGAATTAACTTAATTTAATTAGTTATTAAACCGTTGGCGTTTGTTTATCTAAACCATATCTTGCCATAAATTGGTAAGTAATAGCAGCAGCTAATGCATCGGCAGCATCGTCTGGTCTTGGAATCTCCTTTAGCTTTAAATGCTCTCTTACCATTTCTTGTACTTGTTTTTTGTTTGCTTTGCCATACCCAGTTAAAGTTTGTTTAATTTGCATTGGTGTATATTCTGCTAAAAATAGTTCCGCTTGTCTTGCCGCTAGCATCACCACGCCCCTAGCATGAGAGACACCAATACCGGTAGTAATATTACGAGAGAAATAAAGCTTCTCAATAGATAAAACCTCTGGTGTAGTCTCTTCTATAATTTTCGTAATGCCTTCATAAATCTCAAGTAACCGATCTTCAAGCGGTGTGTGTGCAGGAGTTTTAATTACACCTGCAGTGATTACTCTAGTACTAGTACCATTAATTTCAATAACACCAAAACCTAAAATTCCCGTTCCTGGATCAACACCAAGAATTCTTAAAGGTCTAGCCATTATTCACCTAAGTCAACTTGAAAATCTGCATTTGAATGGACATTTAAGACATCATCCAAATCATCTAGTGCGTCCATAATACGAATAATCTTATCCGCAGTTTCTTTATCCGTAACTGGTACATCATTTTTCGCAACATAACGCAGTTCAGCTTCTTCAACAGTTAGTCCCTGATCTTCAATTGCTTTTTTAACTTTCATTAAATCTTTAGCATCAGTAACTGCTTCAATCACTTCGTCTTCTTCATTAGCATCTGTAGCACCAGCATCTAAAATTGCAAGTAGAGCATCATCACCAGTAGCTTTTACTGTAATTACACCTTTGCGATCAAATTGGAACATCACACTTCCAGAATCAGCCACAGTACCACCATTTTTGGTTAAAGCGTGACGCACTTCAGGAAAAGTACGATTCTTGTTATCAGTAGCTGTTTCAATGATTAACGCTACACCACCTGGTGCGTAACCTTCATAAACTATTTCTTCTAAAGTTGCTGCGTTTTTATCTTTTACCCGATCAATTGCCCTTTGAATATTAGAATTAGGCATGTTTGCTTGCTTAGCTTTTTCAATTACCATTGCAAGGCTTGGATTCATATCTGGATCAGTACCGTTTCTAGCGGCAATTGCTATCTGATTACCAATCTTAGTAAAAACTGCACCACGTTTCGCGTCATTAGCGCCTTTTTGTCTCTTAATCGTCGACCATTTGCTGTGTCCTGACATAATCAAGGTCTCCTAAAATTATTACTTTACTTATATTTTTCTTTATTAGATTATACCACTCTAAAATCCATGTAATTTTATCTTGAATCAGCATAATTCATATGCTTAAATTAAGGCATAAAACTATATAAAAAATAAAATAAAAAATATGAAGAAAAAAAGAACAAAAATCATAATAGCCATCCTTGCTGTCGTTTTAGTTTTGTCAGGAACAACATTTGCTTTTTATAATGCGATAAAACAAAGCAAAGATAACAGCGAAACTAATACATCAACTGTAAAAACAGACGCATCCAAAAAATCTACTGAAAACAAAAAGACTGAAGATAAAGATAAGAAGAACGATCAGAAACCAACCGAAGAAGATAAATCAAATGCTAAACAAAAAGCAGATTTTCTAGATAAAGAAAAAGAAACAGAAAATAAACCAGTAGAAAAGCCAAAAAAGCAAACTTTAAATTTAGAAGTTAAAGTCAAAGCAGATCAAACAGTTTTTCTTGCTAAAATCGGTAACATCTCAAGAGGAACTTGTCACCTAGAGATTAAAGGTAATGGAAGAACAATTAAAAGATCAGCGGACGTAGTGTTTACCCCAGACTTTTCTTCCTGCGCTGGTTTTTCCATACCTAAAAGCGAACTTAATAGAGGTAGATGGACAGCTTCACTTTCTGTAGATTCACCTACTCACGAAAGTGATCCAACATCTACTACATTCGAGATAAAATAATGAGTTTAAAATTACCAAAAGCTAAAAAACAACCTCTAATAGTTTTTTCTTCCATCTTTTCTATTGCAATAATTGCTAGTGGTTTGTTTTTTGCTGCTCAAAAAACGCTAAATACTTATGCTCTATCCGCAGATCGTTGGCGAGCTGGTGAAATTATTAGTGACAACAATTTCACTAATAGTAACAGCATGAGCGAAGAAGATATTCAACGCTTTTTAGACTCCAAATTAGACTGTGACCTTTATGGTGAACGTCCAGCATACGAATACGGAACAACTGAAAAACGCGCCGATTTTGCAAGAAATAAAAAAGGTTGGCCTGGCCCTCCTTATGTCTGTCTAAACAAATATTATGAAGTGCCAAAATTCGAAGCTGGCGGTGGTATGCCAGCAAGCAATTTCGATAATCCTACTGCAACTCCACCAGCTGGATCTAAAAGTGCAGCTTGGATTATTAAAGATGCTGCTAATCGCTTCAATATCGATCCAAAAGTTCTGCTTGTTAAGATTGGCACCGAATCTGCAGGACCATTAACTAGAGATAATTGGCCTATGAAAAGCCAATACAAATACGCTATGGGATCACATTGTCCAGATAGTGGACCAAATGGATCAGCAAATTGCGATCAAGGATATGCCGGATTCTCGATCCAAATGTATTCAGCTGCAGCTTTACTTCGTTTCTATCTAGACAACAATGAAAAGCCCTGGTGGAAATATAAAAGACCTTACCAAACTCAAAACATTCTATATAACGTAGTCCAAACTGGATGCAATGGAAGTGATGTTTATGTAAAAAATAAAGCTACCGCCGCTCTTTACACTTACACTCCTTACCAGCCTAATGAAGCTGCCCTTAATAACATGTATGGATTAGGAGATAGATGTAGCGCCTATGGTAACCGTAATTTCTGGTCAACCTACTGGAATTGGTTCGGTGATCCACACATTAGCGGTTTTGAAAACTTATCCGATCCACGCCTCTTCCAAGTAAAAGAAGCTACTTATAAAACGAATCTAACTATTCATAAAGATCATGAACAAGACGGTAAATTACCTGTTGGTAAAGTAGTAAAGATTGTTTCAAAAATTAGATCAGCTAATGACTGGTGCTTTAGAACTGAACACGATCACAATATAGACGTTCCGCTTTGCATACCATCTAGTAAGCTAAAAGAAGTAGATATTGCTTATCAAGATCTTGAAGAACAAGAAAAAGAAATGACCTTAATCAGAGACGTAAGAAAAACTGATTATAGAAGAGAACGAGATGCCGGAGATATGATCGGTCGCGGACGCATCATTAAATTTAGCAAGAAAGCGATCGTAAATAATAAAACTTACTACGTGTCAGAAGCCGATTATGGTAAACGAGAAATTGGCATCCCAACAGACTTAATGCGACCAGCTTCAAAATACGAAAAAATCACCCCCACTTGGATGTCCACCAATAAAAACACCAATAAAACCTTTGTTGTAGACGAATCAAATGGACCATACCTGCCTCAAGATCTAGAACGAATCTTCACATCTAAAACCTTTAGCTCAGGAATCTGGTATTACCGTACTGAAACAGATGAAAAGCTCAAATTAGATCTTGGAGTATCGATCAACGATCTTACAAAAAAATCTTTCGAAGAATTCGTTAGACCTCGTTGGATGCTAATAAAAAATGACACTCAAAAAGTAGATCCATACACTAATCAAAAAAATAATCTAATAAGTAGTAAAACCAAACTTTACTTTAGATCAAAAATAACGATTAATGGCGAAACTTACTTTAGAACCAGAGAAGATACCGAACAAAATAGCGATTTTACCATACCGGCAAAAGACGCCGCTGAAATTGAATTCGAAGATTTTGCCCGCCCTCGTAAGTTACAGCTTAAGGCAAACAGTAAAAAATATCACCTTCCAGAAGAAATTACTGTTGGCGATACTCACGAGACCGGACTAACCAGAAAATTCGTCGCTAAAATGGAATTAAACGGTAATTGGTATTACCAAACAGAAGCAGATCATAGCAGTCATTCATACACCGCCTTTCCTGCAATACTTCTAGAAGAAGTCCCAGATGATGAACCAGAAGAATAATTAAAAGAATGATTAAAATGATTAATTAAATAAGAGCCCAATGGCTCTTATTTAATATTTGCTTATTTTTATTATTTTTCTTTTTGCTTACTCTCAGGTGAAGTAATAAATCTTAGGTTTAGTTCTATATCTCTTACTGCTAAATCTATTTCCTTAGCTTTTCTATAAGCCTTGCGAAGTTCAGAACTAGTTCCAAACTTATTGCTATTTATTAGTGAACAAAGCGAATCTAATTTCTTTTCTCTAACAAAATCTCCAACTGTAATTGTCTGATCGACAAGAGATGGGAATAGCTCTTTTGCTAAAAAATGTTGTTTATGTCCCTTAAACGAAACTGCTAAAACTGGTTTCCTAGCTAGAATTGCTGCTATCATGCCGTGATATCTACCTGTAAGCACTGCATCAGCTTCACTATAGACATCTAATAACCGTTTTGAATCTTCAATAGTCTCAAAAGCTTCATATCTACCACCAGTTAATTCAACTAGTTCTTTACTAAATTCCAAATCTTCTACTGCCTGATTTACGATTATAAAATCAAAATCATCCTTAATTTTTGGTAGCTCTTTCCTTAGGTATTCACGATACGCCTTGTAATTCTCTTCTAATTTTGGATCAATTTTGTTATTGGTATCATTACCTAATTTCCAATCAGCTAAAGATAATAAAATCTTTGGCTTATCATGATGCTCTTTTTTTAGTTGAACTGAATCTTTAAGTAAAAAAACTATATCCGATCCAGTAACTAGCCTTCCTTTATAATAAAAATCATCTCTAATAATCTTAGAATCTCTTTCACCACGAGTCTCTATCATATCTAAATCTTTAAAAGCATCTTCATATTTTTTCTTAGCTTCAACTGAAAAAACATGCTGCACACCCATACCAAGCATATAAATAGGAATACCTAAATGTTTTGCCCTTAAGATAATATCTATGTAATTATCTACATTCTCCATTACATAGTCATAAATCAAGCCGCCACCTCCAATAATAACGATATCGGAAGCCATAATATATTCACGCTTGTGTTGTTGGGTTAAAACAACCTCTACATTATCTATTCTTTTCTCTAAATATTCTTTTAAGGTAATACCAATAAGATCATCACCAACATTTCCGCATCCGCTAGCGCCAAAAATAGTAATTACTTTTTTCTTATTCACCTACCCTCGCTTAATTAACTTTAAATATATTCTTTTTAGAGCAAACCTGATGGGAGCTTTATGAATCCTATACATGTTACTTCTCATGATTTCATATTTACTAAGCAAAATCTCATGCTGTTTTTTTAGAAGTTCTTCACCTTCTAATTGAGATAGGTGTCTTACATCCTCATCTTTCATACTAGCTCTCCTCCAACTCAATAGAAGGTGTTATTGAAAAATTACTTAAATAGTTTTTAGCAATATCTACTTCTAAACAATTGTCCCAGTTGTCTAAAATAATTCCTCCCTGACTTTCATCTGTTCTTACAGTAAGGTCGATAGAATATGTACCTGAACCAAAGATATTTGGCATTGTTATTTTTAAGGTTTTTTCTTGACCAGCTTTAACAACTATCTTTTTCTTGCGTTGTTCGGTATTAAATCCAGCTACCAACTTTCCCATAAAATCCATTGCTCGAAGACCAGCAACAATCTCTAAATCCTCGTCAGCATTGGATTTAAGCTTTAACTCTATTTCTATCTCATCATCAGTTTGTTTAACAACTTTTATTGATTTAGCTTCTACTTTTTTAGATCCCCAACGAGTTTCAACATCATCTTCTTCGCCATTCTCTTCCTGATCTTTTTCAGCTACATTAAACAACTTCAAATATTGATTTGCTATCTTATTTGCACTTCCTTGGTGCATTATTTTACCTTCGTTAATTAAAATAGCTTCAGTACAAAACTCTCGCACTGCACTCATGTCATGACTAACAAAAATTACTGTTTTATTAGCATTCTTTAAGTCTTTAAAGAATTTATAACATTTACGTTGAAAATCAGCATCCCCTACGGCCAAAACTTCATCTACTAACAAGATATCTGCCTGAGACCTAGTAGCAACTGAAAATGCTAAGCGCACCTGCATACCACTGGAGTAGTTCTTAAGTTTCTGATCCATAAAGTCTTCAAGTTCAGCAAACTTTACAATCTCATCGTATTTTTCTTCAATCTCTTTTTTATTAAATCCAAGTAAAGCACCGTTTAAAAATACATTTTCTCGCCCTGTTAGCTCTGGATTAAAACCAACTCCAAGTTCAATAAAGGGAACTAATTTTCCTTTATGTTTCACTTTTCCTTTGGTTGGTTGGTAAATTTCCGCCAGGATCTTAAGTAATGTACTTTTACCACTACCGTTACGTCCTAAAATTCCAAAAAATGCACCTTTTTTAACTTCAAAACTAATACCTCTTAAGGCATGTTGAGTATCTACTTCTTTATCGTGCTTAGAAAAACTCTTAATAATTGCCGATTTTACAGACTGTGATTTATCGTGAGGCAGATAGAAATCTTTATAGACATTATCTACTTTTAAAACAATCTCTTGTTTTTTCGTTTTCTTCTTTTTCACTCTCCACCTACTTTAACTATTACTGACATTCTCTTTAGAATAATATCATATAAGAAGATCTAAAAATAAGCCAAAAAGATAAGAATTATTTAAGCTTTTATAGCTACCTTCATAGCCTTTATTTATTAGGACAATCCATCCCTCTTATGCTATAAATATAGATAGGGTAAATAAAAATAAACAACAATGAGTTTAATTGAAATAGTTGGGGTTATTCTGTTAGCTGGACTCATCCACGCTTCTTTTCAATTAAGCATTTCATCTTTAACTATCCTATCTTCAGGTCACTTAAAACTTTTAAACCCTAGAAGAAAACTAAGAGCTCTAACTAGATATTTTGTATTAGGTGTAATAACCACAACATTATTATTAATAACCTCATTCACCTATTTATTCTGGATTAATTACGAAAATAATCCCGATCCAATGGTCACCGCTATTATTACCGGTTTAGGTGTTGGTCTTGGTGTATCAATATGGGCTTTTTATTACCAACGCTCTAAAGGCACTGTTTTATGGTTACCAAGAGATATGGCAAGTTTTATATCTAATCGTTCTAAAAAAACAGATAGCCTTTCCGAAGCTTTTGGTCTTGGTATGGTAAGTGTTATCGCCGAACTACTATTTATCTTTGGACCTTTATCCTTAGCAGCTATTACCATTACAAAACTAACTCCTAATTACCAAGTACTAGCAATTATTCTCTACACACTTAGTGCAACTTCTTCCTTAGTACTTGTAGCGATTTTAGTTAATAAAAACGGTAAATTAGCAAAAATCCAAAAATGGCGAGAAGAAAATAAAAACTTCTTACAATTTATTGCCGGTACTGGGCTAATTATCCTATCTCTGTTTATTTATGTTTTTGAGGTATTGAAATAAAGGGGTGCAAAAATGAAAACAAATATTTTAAAAATCAATCAAAATAGTAGCGAAGAATTTAAAAAAGGAAAAATCTTTAACGATGTTTTCGGAGCTTGTTTATCTGCTAGTTGTTTGCAAGGAGAAGCCGAAACCATCGCTTCACGTGTTTGCAATCAGGTAGAAGCTTGGGCTAATCAATTTTCCGAAATTACAGAAGATGATTTAAAAAGAAAAACTGTATCTAGTTTGGAAAACTACCAACCAGATGCAGCTTACCTATACCAAAACGAAGCATTAACTATTTAAGGAGCAAAATGGCAAGACAAAAATTTGATTTCGATTTAATAGTTATTGGTTCAGGAGCAGGTGGCTCTGCAGCCGCTACAATATCGGCCGCACTTGGTAAAAGGGTAGCTATTATTGAAAAAGATGATTTTGGTGGTGAATCACCTAATCTAGGAGACATCCCAATGTCTGCCATGCTTCAGACGGCTCAAATTTTCGACAGTGCTAAACATGGCGATCGTTTTGGTTTAAGAACTAACGCCTTAAGCTATAACTATCCATCTATACAAGAATGGAAAAAGTTAGCAGTTAAACGAACTGGCGCTGGTGGCAATCGCAATTATTATGAATCAAAAGGCATATCAACCTTTAAAGGTATTGCTAGATTTATCACCCCTCATGAAATTACCATTAATAGACGCCATCTATCGGCAGAAAACTTTCTAATCGCTACTGGCTCTAGTTTTCTAATACCTAATATCCCTGGCCTTAGCGATGTTAACTTTCATACTATGCATAGTGCCTTAAACATCACTAGACCACCAAAAACCATGTTTATTATTGGCTCTAATTCTAGAGCGATTGAACTTGCAGAATTATTCTCTACTTTTGGCACAAAAGTTTACTTAGCAGATAGTTCGGCAAGAATCCTGCCAAACGAAGACGAAGAAGTAGGCCTTCTTTTAGATAAACACCTAAAAGAGACAAAAGGTATTACTTTTCTAACACACACTAGAGTACTTGAAGTCTCAAAGTCTTCTATCACTAAAAGAGTTGTAATTAGGCGTGGTGGTATCGAGCGATCCATTAATGTCGAAGAAGTTGTAGTATGTCTTGGCACTACACCAAATGTCGATCTTGGACTAGAAAATGCCGATATTGAATACGATCCAACTGGTATTAAAGTAAATAATTATTTACAAACATCACAAAAACATATTTTCGCAGCTGGTGATGTACTTGGAAGAAATTCTGAAACACAAGGTGCCTTAATGGAATCGCGAGTTGTTGCCTTTAATCTTTATCACCGTAATAAGATTATCCCAGACTACTTAGGAGCACCAAGAATTACTTGGACTAATCCAAACGTAGTGTCAATTGGTATGCAAGAAGACGATTGTCTAAAAAGAGATCTAAAAGTTAAAAAAGCAATTGCTCCACTAAACACCACGCCAAGATCTAACACAGCAGATTTTAGAGATGGCTTTGTTAAATTAATCGCAGATAAAAATAATGTTATTATTGGGGCCACTATCGTTGCTCCAAACGGCGCTGAGATGGCTGGTGAGCTTACTTTAGCAGTAAGACTAGGCATGACAGCAGAACAGCTTAGAGAAACCCCACACGCCTTTTTAACCTGGTCTGAAGCTATTCGTATTGCTGCTAATAGATTAATCAATTAGTTTTAAAATTAATCAAGATAGGCTAACTAAAATTTGTTAAATCTAAATAGTCTTATATTAAAATCGTACATATAAAATTTCTCTAAAAAAACAATCTTATTATTTATACAACGACAAAATCAAACATTAATCGAATGATATTATTTATCATCTCAAAGAATGATGTATAGAATAATCATTATATTACACCATCCTTCTTACAGAGGTAAATTTGATATAATATTGCTATGCATTATAAAAAAAACATAAAGCCTCATTTAAATGAAAATAAAAATGACAATCTAAAATATGACAAAAATATAAATGCTTATTTTGATGAGAGTAGAATTGATAATCCAGAATCTAATCACATGGTATGTGGAGGAATTTTTGTTGAGCGAAAATATGCAAAACAAATACGAAAAGATCTACAAACAATATTAAAAAATCATTCTTTTAATGGCGAAATTAAATGGTCAAAAACCGATAAAAATAGATTGGCTATGTATAAAGCAATAGTCGACTACTTTTTTACGCTTCCAGCCTACAAAGCATCATTTAATTGTATTGTTATAGATAAAACACAAGTTGATCTCAAAAAATATCATAATGATGATAAAGAATTAGCGTTCTTCAAGTTTATTTATATACTTCTGAAGAAACGGGTACAACAAAATACAAAATATTATTTTAACTTTGATTTTAAACCTACAAAAATCATCAGCCCATTAGCAGAAGTTGGTTCTTATCTTGATCTACATATGCGAGAGCACACAAAAACATCAGTTATCCAACATATACAAAGTTATCCTTCACATGAGAGTATCCTAATTCAACTCGCGGATCTATTTTCAGGTGCGGTTGCTTTTGCATTTAATGAAGACTTATCGCTAATCAGACCAAAGCAAGAACTCGAAAAATACATTGCTACAAAAATCGGAAAAGAAGATCTTATTTTTCGTAGCTCCCCTCAAGAAAAAAAGTTTAACATTTTTGCAATTGATCTCAACGTAAGGCGGTAATTTTATGGATGAAATACCAGACCTTCCTGACGAACTTATTTATAGCACCGACTTACAATTTTATATTAATGAACTTCGTACCAGATACAATGAACAGTGTCTATGTACACCTGATGGATACGAAGTAGTATTTTATCTAAATAGGGACTTTGATTGTGAACATGTTATATGTGGTAAAGGTAAACGTGTAATCGATTATTCTAGAGCGCGAAAAATACCTCACATTTCATTTATACTTCTTAATGAAAATAGTAGAGATATCCGCATAGATAAAAAGACTCGTAATGTTTGTTTTGTTTCTCGATCGTGTAAGTGTGTACTTATCTGTTCAGTTATTCGAAACAAAAAATTAAAATTTATATCTCTCATACCCGACCGAACAAATAACATGAATTATCTTAACAAGTTCGATAATCATAATAAATATAGATACTAAAAATTAAAAGAAGGCTGTTGATTAGCCTCAACAACCTACGAAAAGGTATGGTAACAAGTATACCAAAGGTATACTCCCTATTTCAGCTCAGATATACTAGAGCAATTTTTATTATAGAATATATTATTATATTTGACAAGTTAATATTTACATTTCAAAATATAAAAAATATAGAGCTTTACCTCTGTTAATTATTAATATTCTACAAATATTTATCATATTTATGTAGTAAAAATTACATATTTTTAAGATATAATTATTTTTCTTTTAAAAGATACTATAGCAAATAACAAACACATAAAAAACGCTCAAAATGAGCGTTTTTACAATTTCTAACTTGGTAGCGGGAGAAGGATTTGAACCTCCGACCTCTTGGTTATGAGCCAAGCGAGCTAACCAGACTGCTCCATCCCGCGATATTTACATTACATATAATAGCTATAACGATTTATTTTGTAAAGCTTAATAGGTTTATTGGATAGATTTACTTATTATCTTTGTTTTTCTCATCTTTTAGTGGGTTCTCGCCGAACAAGAATTTCTTCCATTGTGAAAAGTTACTTTCATCTACTTTAACGGTATCTTGAAGTAAAACATTCGGACTAATACTAATCTTATCTTCTATTTTACTTGCCATTTCACTATTTGGTGGCAATATTAAAACACTTTCACCATTAGTAGCCAAACCCATATTTGTTCTTGCCGATAAATCCTTATACTCGTCTGTCTGGTAATAAGCTTTTTCAAGCTCTAAATTCTCTACTTGTAGCTTAACTAGCTTTAATTGCAACTCTTTTTCTGTTAACTGACGTTGCATCAGATAATTTCTTTGCATAGCAGAGATCGAGCCCCAAACTGTATAAAAAAAGAAAATGATAATTACAATATAACCTAAAGTATAGATATTGATTTTGTCCTGATGTTTATTTAAAAAGCCCCACGTCTGATTAATCATGTAACTAAATTATAGCCGATTCTTTACATCTGGGCTATAATAGGATCAGCTATTCCTTCGTGGGGGTGTAGCTCATCGGTTAGAGCAGGCGGCTCATAACCACTTGGTAGAAGGTTCGATTCCTTCCACCCCCACCAAGTTTAGTAAAAATAAATAAGTAGCATCATGGCTACTTATTTTTTATTCTCATTCTTTATCCGCTTATTATTTTCTATTTCAAAATAGAAAACCTCTCGAACTTGAGAGGTTTTCCGGCACCTTTTTGTTTTATCTATATTCTAAATAGATAACGCTTATGGTGCAAGTATTTTTATCTTAAACTTAAGCTTTTTTCTTCTTTAGAGTTACAAAACCGTTCTTTGGGTTCTCTACAGGTTCACGATCTTCTGGTAAATCACATGGTTCACCTTTTTCTGAAGTGTCACTCTTAGATAAGAAATAAATTGTTTGCATTCGTCCACCACGTAGTTCAACTTCTTTTTTGAACAAGTAGTAGCTAACGCCTTTTGAATTTTCATACCTATATGGTGCTGACATTATATGGATACCTCCTATTAAAGATAGTTACGCTATTAGAGTATATAAAAGAGCTAACAGATGTCAACTCTTTACTTTTCTCTTTCTAATGGTATCTATGTCATTCATCAATTTCTACCTCTGTTTAACAGATGTAGAATTAAACACGTGTCTTATAGCGTTTTAATAAAATCTTTAGAATAATTAAGCTTATTGCTCTAGCTAAGATAATAAGCACTATAAGCGCTAAGAAGATTATTGAAATGCCAGCCGGATCAAAAGAAAGTAGTGGCGCATTAAATTCATGACGATACAAATCAGCTTTTGGTAGTTCTAGTGATTCTTCATAAGAATGTGCAGCTGGGAATTTTCCCAGTTCCTGATCCACACACTGTACATACGCAAGCGACCAGCTAGAGAATTTTGGCGCACATACTTCCTGGGCTTTAACAAATATATTGCCATGCCCACCCTCCGCCTTAGAAGCCTTCTCATAAGCTTGTTTTACATCTTCTCTGTAGGTTTGTTCCAAAAAGAAAGTACCAGTTGAAGTATTCATGTGTGATGCCACAAAACTAGAAAGATCGTAAAGTCCTGATTTTATCCCTGCTAGATCTTTTGCTTTATCACTTTTTAAAACCGCCTCACGACGCTTACTCATTTCAACGTTATTGATTCTTAAAAAAGTGGCCGAAGCAAAAGAACCAACAAAAAGTAACAAGACTAATTGCCAAGTCTTTATCTTCCTTAAATTCTTGATACTTCTTTTGACTTCTTTTCTATTCTCCACGAGGAATCCCACCTACTTGTCCTAATTATAGCCAAAAGCTTATTCTCTAGCTAGACGCACTCTAAAAACACTTTTTAGAGGTAGGTGTTATAATCAAGGATATATGCGTATTTATTTCTCGGGAATCGGTGGTTCAGCAATAGGACCTCTAGCAAGAATTGCCAAAGATACTGGACATGAAGTATTAGGCAGTGATGAAAAACAAACGCTTGAAACTAAAGAACTAGAGAAAATTGGAATTAAGATCTATTACAACCAAGATGGAGAATCTCTAAAAGACGAATTTGAAAAACAAAAAATCGATTGTTTTATTCGTAGTAAAGCCATCTCTAATAAAAATCCAGAGTTTAAAATGGCAAAAAGGTTAAAGATCAAGACCGCTAAACGTGATTATCTTCTTTCTAAAATAATTAAACTATCTAAGCAGAAGCTAATAGCTGTTGCCGGAACACATGGTAAAACCACTACCACTAGCATGCTAATCTGGGCGTTTAAAGAACTTGGTATCAAGGTTAGCTATTCAGTTGGTACAACTTTAAAATTTGCTCCAAGTGGTGTTTTTGAAAAGGATGCTGAATATTTTATCTACGAATGCGATGAGTACGATAAAAACTTCTTGCACTTCCATCCTCATAAGTCACTTATCACGACGATAGACTATGATCATTCAGATACTTACCCTAGTATTACTGAATATAAAGATGCTTTTAGCATGTTTATTAACCAATCTAAACAAACCTTTATTTATAGGGAAGATTTCTCTTACTTAAAAGAAAACCGTGAAATAGAAATTCATGACACTATTGTATCTTTATTAGATAGAACAGACGAAAGTATTAAGAATATAGGGCTACTAGGTAAGGTGTACCGTCAGAATGCACTACTGGTTTTTGCTTTGATCAAAAATATCTTACCTAATGTAAAAGATGCTAATTTATTAAAAATCATTAATTCTTATCCAGGATCTAATAGAAGATTTGAAAAAATCGCAGATAATATCTATTCAGATTACGCTCACCATCCAGCAGAGATTAAAGCAACGATTGAAATAGCTAAAGAGTTAAATAAGCCAATTAATGTGGTTTATCAGCCATTCCAAAATCTTAGGCAATACGACATCAAGCAAGAATATGCTCATTGCTTCGATGGTATTAATAATCTATTTTGGTTAGACACTTATCTTGCAAGAGAACCAAAACGAAAAAAGATTATCGAAAAAGAAGATTTAGCAAAAGAAGTTAAAACCAAACTTAATCTAAAAACAGCAGAACTAGATAATAATTTAGCGGAAGAGATATTAAATTTGGCTAAAACTGAAACCGTAGTATTAATTGGTGCCGGCTCTATAGATAACTGGGCAAGAGAAAATTTCATTAAAGAACCACCAAAAATTCTAAAACTGCTTAAAAGCAAGTACTAGGTTAAACTAAATTGGTTTAGCCTTTAGATAATTAATATTCTTACCTTCTTTTAAATAACGCTTTTCGTAGCCCGTCTTTATCTTGATATCATCACAACCTTCCATGGCGTGAAGATCTCTCGATTCTTCTACTATTCTCCAATCACTATCTATTAGTTGTTCTTTGCCCCATTCAAAAAGCGAATCATTATCCGTCTTTTGTAATAACACTCCAGATTCCTTTAAAACCTTCCTATACTTACCTAGAAAATCTGGATGTGTAAGCCGATGTTTTGCTTGACGTTTTTTAGGATAAGGATCAGAAAAAGTAAGCCAAATAGTATCAATAGAATGCGGCTTTAATAAATCTAAAAATAAATCCGCTCTAGATCTTACAAAAATAATATTGTCTATCTTTTCTTCTAAAGCTTGTTTTGCTCCAGTGTAGAGTCTATCTGCTTTTAAATCTAGAGCTATCACAAAAGTTTCAGGATGTGCTTTAGCCCAACCAAGCGAAAAGACTCCGTTTCCTGCTCCAAGCTCTAAAGTTATATTTTTATTGTCTAATACATTTTCTATATTCACTTCTTCTAATTCATAGCAATTAGAGAAATTAGAAAAATTTGCAAACTTATACTTCTTTCTTTTTCTGGTAATAATAAAATCGTCTGGATTTAGCATAACTTTACCTATTTTATTACAATACCTCTTAAAAAATAAAAAGCACCAACCTTTAGAGTGCTATACTTAAACTATATGCTTATGATATTAACTTATCTTAAAACAATTGCCGAAACAGACAGTAACGGCGTAGCTAAGATTGCTCAAGAGATTATTAAAGAGCCAGATTGGTTTAGCACTACTGGCCTTCCTGCTTTATATGTAGTTATTGGTGGCGTGATTATCTACTATGTAGTTGGTTATATTGCTAGAGTTATCACAATTAGGACCATTAGATCTGGTCACAAAAAATGGCACCGTAAAGATATTGAAAAACGCCAAGAAACTGTTGTACCGCTAGTTCAAATGCTATGGCGAATTATTTTAGTATCCATAGTTGTTGTATCAATAGTAAAGATTGTCTTACCTAACATTGACCTGTCTCCTTTATTTGCTTCCGCCGGTATTATCGGGGTTGCACTTGGTTTTGGTTCACAAACATTAGTCAAAGACTTTATTACTGGCCTATTTATTATTACTGAGAATCAATTTAGGGCTGGAGATATTGTAACAATTGGCAGTTCTTCAGGAACTGTTGAAAAAATTGGTGGTAGAACTACAGTTATTCGTGACGCCGAAGGAAACGTTCACTACATTCCAAATAGCAATATTACTTTGGTAATTAATAAAACTATGGGTTGGAGTATGGCTAGATTTACCTTAGATGTCGAACCTGACACCGACATTAATCTACTTACAGAGATTATTAATAAAGTTGGTGCTGAATTAGCTGAAGATCCTGATTTTGTTAAAAAAATCCAATCACCACCAAAGTTCGATGGTATTATTGGAATTACCGGAAATTCAATTAAGATTGTTATTAATGGAAAAACTTTACCATCCGATCAATGGTCAGTATCTGGTGAGATGCGTCGTCGTGTTGTTAAAGCCTTTAGAAAGAATGGTATTAAATTAGCAGTTCTACCAACTTTTAATTCTTGTAAGTAACCAAAAATATTAAAATTTTAATTAATACAAAAATAAGGAGTATCAGCTCCTTATTTTATTTAATCTCATTCTTTTACTTTTCTTTTATTTTCTTATTTAACATCTTCACTAGAATCTTTTTTATCTATACCTAAAGACTTATCCGACAAAACATCCGAAGCAAAGGATTCTACTGAAGTTGCATCTTTTGCTGCTTTATCAAATTTCTTCTCAAACTCATCTAAAGATTCTTTATTAATTGGACCAGTATTTGAATATTCTAGTGAATCTTCATCTTCATTTCTTTGGAAAGACTGTCCTCTAACATCTTTAAAACCAGGGCGGGAAAGATCCACCTGCTCTGCTCCAGTTGCTGAATAAAGCCACATGCTAATACAAACAAAAGTTAAAGATAAAAGAACAGAACCGACAATTAAAATAGCTAACTTTTGGCCTGGTCTAATAAAACATTTTTCAGACAAAGCATTACTTTTAATAGCTTCTTTTTGCTCCATTATTTAGTCTCCAAAATCTGCTTTTTGAATTTTCTAAAAGTCTGTCCATAATCATTAAGCTGTGCATGTAAAACTAAAACATCTTCATGAACCTTTTTTCGAGCTTCTCTAGCAGTCTTTAAATGCTTATAAAATTCAACTGGCTCTTTATTACAGTCTGTTTTAATAGTTTCCTTTAAAGCGTCTTCATAGCTCTTATAATCCATCTTGAATGCAAATAGGGCTTTATCGTAATTAGCAGCAATTGCTACCATAGATGAGCCATCTAAGGAATTAGAAGCTACTCTAGCGTTAAATACTGTAATAAGCCTTTTAGACACTGTCTCATAAGCCTGTCCACGGTTTACTCTCAATACTCCATCCGAAGCATGAAGCTGATTCAAACTAGCAGTTAAAGTAGTACAACTTGCCTTAATATTTTCAATCTTTGCCTGATCTAGTCCAAGATCTGTCAGTTCATCTGCTTTTACAATTGGCAGATTAAAAGTAACCGTTAAAAAAGCTACCAGTATAAAACCAATAAAGATTTTTCTAATCACTTTAAGCCAAGATCCTTTAATTGTCTCTTATCTACAACGTTTGGAGCATCCATTAATAAGTCTCTTGAGTCACCAGTCTTTGGAAAAGCAATTACATCACGAATCGATGGTTCATTTTGCAAAATCATGATTAATCGGTCTAGTCCCCAAGCAATTCCACCATGTGGTGGTGCGCCGAATCTAAAAGCCTTTAGCATATGCCCAAAGTTAGCCTCAATTGCTTCTTTACTATGTCCAATAATTTCTAGTGTTTTAATAAGGTCATCTGCTCGGTGGTTACGAATTGATCCACCCCCAATTTCATAGCCATTTAGTACGATATCGTATTGACTGGCAACAATGTCACCAATCCTCTCTTTATTCCTTAGAAGTTCTAAATGTTCGTCAATTGGTGCCGAAAATGGGTTATGTGTAAACGTCCATTCTCCGTATGCCCCATGATGTTCTTCTTTATTAGTTTTTTCAAACATTGGAAAATCAACAATCCAACAAAAAGCAAGTAAGTTAGGATCGTTTTTATCTAAGCGAATATCTGGTCGGTCAGTACCATATTTTTCCATGGCCTCTTTATAAGTAATTCTTGGGAATGGTACTTCTTGAATATGTTTTTCAGGATATAAAGTTTCTACAATCTTAATCAAAAGTTTTTCATTAAGTTCCATAATTTCTTCTTTTGATACAAAACTTGCTTCTAAGTCCATCTGTGTAAATTCAGCCTGACGATCTCCTCTAGTATCTTCATCTCTAAAACAACGAGCTATCTGAAAGTATCTTTCAACACCACCCGTCATTAGAAGTTGTTTAAATTGTTGTGGCGATTGTGGCAACACAAAATACTTACCTTTAGAAAGTCTTGCTGGCACAACAAATTCCCTAGCCCCTTCAGGAGTACCTTTTGTAAGGTATGGGGTTTCTATTTCATAAAACTCTTCTTGATTTAATTCATCTCGAATTAATTTAATTATCTGATGACGTTTCTTAATATTTTCTGCCATCCGTTCACTTCTTAAGTCTAAGTATCGGTATTGCATTCTTAGTTCTTCTGACGTCTCACTGGCTTTTTCTATTTCAAAAACTGGTGTTTCAGAAGTGTTCAAAATTTCAAGCTTAGTGACAGCTAATTCAACTCTTCCAGTAGGAAGATCATCATTAATTTGTTTCTCACCACGCGCCTGAACAATACCTTCTAGTTTCACAACATATTCAGAACGCAATTTAGATGCTTGCTTAAAAAGCTCTTTATCTCTGCCAGCCCAAAATACTGCCTGAATAATTCCAGACCGATCTCTAACGTCTATAAAGATTAATTTTCCGTGATCTCTTCTAGTTTGTACCCAACCTCTGATTTCAACTTTTTCATCAAGCTTTTTTGTAGTGTCAATAATCCACGTTCTTTTCACAATTTTTCCTACTTATCTTTTCGCGATTTTTCTTCCAAGTAATCTTTCTATAATATCTTCAAGGCACACTAAACCAATAGCCTTCTTTGACTTATTTACTACTATAAACAAGTGTTGGTGACTTCGCAAGAAAGCGCCGAGCACCTCTTCCAAATTCTTATCCTGATTAACAAAAAATACATCTTCCTTCATTAAATCAATCGCTCTTAAACTTTTCGTTTCACTATTAACCTTAGTTACGTCTACTAAGTTTAAAAGCCCGATTACTTCACCTTCACTACGCATCACTGGAAAAATTGTATGTTTAGTTTTATGTAATTCATTTATCACTAATGGACCTAGAAGTTCATCCCCCCTTATAGTGACCGCCTCTTCTAGCGGCACCATAATGTCTTTTATGAGTAATTTTTTAAAATCAAAAGAAGCTCGAAGTAAAAGCATCTCATCTTCCAAAAGCAATTTAGAATTATCTAATAAATAAAACAGCTCTTCTTTTGAATGAACTTTTAAACTAGACCCCACATCCTTACCTTTAGCCACAAAAAAGCTAAGTATGTTGTCGTATTTATTCGAAAACCTTAATAAAAGCTTTTCATAACGCTTATATAGCCTAGAAGTAAATCCATTAATAATTTCCTGCCCTCTCAAGAATTCAAGTAAGAGGACTAAAAATAATTCAAGCAAAACTACAAAAAACAAATTAAAATTAATCGTTACATAAACGGTTAAGATAAAAAACGAAACAAATGTTAATGCTTGAAATAAAACTTCTATTTTTGCTTGGTTAAAGAACCGATCAAATTCCAAACTCTTGGTTTTATGAGCCAACCTATTCACTTCAAAAGCACTATAGCTCGACCTTATAGGTTTTAAACAAGCAAATAATAAAGTTATTAAAAACAAAAACGCTATTATAACTAGCTGTACCATATGCTTTTATTTTACTTCTTTTAACTCTTTTAAACGAATTTTTAAGTTATAATAACCATTAGTTAAAAGGAGGAATATGGAAAAGAAAAAGTGGATTATTTTTGCAGTCGTTTGTTTTTTGACTATTGGTTTTGTTTTCTATCTAGCAAAAGATCAGAAGCGTGATCAGGATAGTACGGAAAATATCGATACTTCTAAATATGACGTGACAAAATATATTGGCCCAAATGAAGATAATGGACAAATTGGTGATTTCTATAAAGGCCTTGCTCCAGAAAAGGCAAAACTTACAACTATTGAAGTTTTCGACTCACAATGCCCTGGCTGCGCTGGACTAAATCCAACCATAGATGGTGTTATGGAAAAATATAAAGACAAAATGACTTATGTATCTCGTAGCATTGTTATCCCAGCACATACTAATTCCTTAGCTGCTCAAGCTGCTATTATCGCTGGAGGTCTTCAAAACAAATATTGGGAAATGAAAACTGCAGTTCTTGAAAAACAAAATACCTGGGGACTTCAAAACATTGCAGACCGTACCAACACTTTCTATGAAATTGCAAAATCCATTAATATCCCAAATCTCGAACAATTCAAGAATGATATGTCATCTAGCAGAGTTAAAAAGAAAATCGATTTTGACACCAAAATCGCTAAATCAGACAAAATGGAAGTCAAGGCCACTCCTTCCATCTTCTTTAATGGAGACAGCCTAAGCGACACTAAAAAAATGGGATCTAAAGAAAGCCTAGAAACCCTAATACGAGAGAACCTAGAGAAAGTTAAAGTAGACATCAAAGACATTAAGAAGTATTAGTTATCGACCAATAAAATAGATAATATAATCTAAACATAGAATAAACAAAGAAGATAAAAAAACAAAAAAACAGATAAAAAACAATAAAAATAGACCCAAGGTGCCTTAGGGTCTATTTTATTTTCCATTTTCTTTGTTAGTTTAACTCTACCTAATTATACAAGGTAAAGTTGCCATTCGGCAGGCACCACATCAACTGCGATCTTTTTGCGTCGTGACGACACAAATTCGACAGCTATTGACATGTGATTTTCTCCCTTTATTTACTTGTCCCATCTCGACCAATTACTCGCTATTTGTAGGACATGTAAGCTATAATAACAATCGAAAATATTAGAGTCAAGAAAAAGCATTTTAACGATTAAGAAAGTCAACAATGAAACTAAGTACTAAAGACATAGATAAAACAAAGCTTAAGAAACAAATCAAACGTATTGTTTTAATAATTATCGGGTTCTTCCTTCTAATTGGAATATTCGCTTATTGCACAGGGCGTCAGGAACAATCTAATCTTGAAAAAGAAAATGTAAAGATTTCAATATCAGGGATAAACGATGAAATATCGCTCGATTATCATACAAAAGATTATCAAATCAATGCAAAAGTTTCTGGTATTAGTATACTTGCAACCGCCAAAGTTAATGACCGTACAGTCTCCATAAAAGACCGCAATTCAGGAAGTCATGAAGGTACTATTGATCATAAAATAGACTACATACCTGAAGGCGATACCTATCTAGATATTTCAGTAACAGACGGTAATCGTCATATAAATAAAACTATTAAATTCAAACGTCAAACTAAATCAGATTACGACCAACAAGAAGCTAAAAAGAAGGAAGCTGAAGAAAAAGCTAGAAAAGAAAAAGAAGAGGCCGAAAAGAAAGCCAAAGAAGAAGCTCTAAGGGCAGAAGAAGCACGCAAAAACGAAGCAGCTAAAGCACAACAACAAAACACACCGCAAAAACAAGCTCCCGCACCAAAACAACAAAGAAGCGCAGCGCCACAGTCACAACCAGCACCACAAAACCAGAATAGCGGAGTTTATTTTAATAATTGTAAAGAAGTTCATAACGCAGGCATTAAAAATATACCACGAGGAACTCCTGGGTACAGAGAAGCTCTTGACGGAGATAAAGACGGTATTGCCTGCGAATAAAAACACATGGTTCTTACCTTATAAAAATAGATGCGTATAATGAAAATATATGATCCAAAAAGACAGTAATATAGATAATCACCAGAAGATATTAAACATTTTCATTGTTTCAGCTTTTCTTACCATTTTGTTAATGCGAGTTCTTTTTGAATTCTTAACTAAATCTTATTTCCTAACAGACAAACAATTACCGCACTCTTTAATTGGCACTTTTCTTATTTGTTTAACTACTGTAACTTTTATTACTCACGACAAAGTAAAAGAAAATAAGATTACTTATCTATTAATTACTTTAATGGGAGTTGGAGCAGGATTGTTGCTAGATGAAGCTGGACGCTTTTTGACTCATGGCTATAATTATCAATTTTCACCGACGCTAGCCATTGCATACATTATCCTTTTATTATTATGGTCGGTTGGCACAATTATCAACATTGTTAGATATCCAAACTGTCGCCCTAAAAATACTTTTATCTTTAATATCAACCCGATTGTTACAACATTAGTTCGTAATATTCTAATTATTTCCCTATGGCTTTCTGTAATAGCTGGATTCTTTTATCTATCTTATTTTGCTACTACTTTAGGTGGTAACGCCAAAAACGTAATCTACCCCATGATAGGTCCAATAAAGCCAGTTACGTCAGACACATTAGAATTAATACTGATTCTAATGATTCCAACATTAATTGGTTTATTTGCTGTGCTATTCACCTATTTCCTAGGCTTTAAAAAACAGGCTATAAAGCTAATTGAATTTTCAGCTTTATTTATTCTTTATATTGCAACGCCAATATTATCTATTACAAAGCCATCCATTGCCTATATATTTGCAGCACTAACTATTTTTGCTCTTATCATCTTATCTCCAAGAGAAATAAAAGCTAAAAGCAAGAAAACAAAATAAAAAACAACTAAGCAAAAAACAAGTACGAAAAATTAATAAACTAGATAGAAAAACAATAAAAAAATAAGATCAAAAACATTAAGACTAATGATTAATAAGGTTAATAAAAGAAGGTCACATGACCTTCTTTTATTAATTCAAGCCTTTTTTAGCAACCACAGCTACAACAGACATTACCGCAATAATACTGATTGCCAAAATTAAAGATGTCGTTACATCCATTCCAGTAGAAGCTAGTCTTGTCGTAGTATCAACAGCCTCTACTTCTAGCTTATTTGTTATAACAGTGTAGAAAAACGCCATTATACCCATTATTAGTCCTAGTGATAAAACACTTTTAGATAAATCTAAAAGGCCACTAAGTCTAGCACGAAGTCTCATTCTTTTAGCACCCTCCACAAAAACAATTAAGACTAACTTCATCTTATCATAAATAATCTTTACAAAAAGTCTTGACTTATCCAGAATATACATAACCATAATCTTGACTATTACGCCTGTTTATGGTAACGTATATGCGTGATGCAAATCATCACGTACATAATATTTTTAGCCTTTCTAGCCTAAAAAAACTAAACTTGTTACGCCCGAATTATGTTTTGAATTATGTGCTCTAAACAAAACAACAACTAAAGTCAATAAAGCATATAATCCAAAGCATAATCTCGGGTGAGCGAAATGAAGTTTTGGAGGGTAAACTTTATAAAAAGTCCGGATGGGGGACAAACGAACCTTTCCGGCAGAAAGGCTAAATATGTTTAAATACGAAGAAATTGATGATTATAAAATTGCAGAGGAATTGTATGAATACAACCTCGCATTATCATCAATCATAATTAAATTAGTAAGAGGAGGTTCGGAAGAGAGTGACGCTCTCGTGAACTTACTAGATGGATTACTAAGGAAGCGGATTTTAGACATATCTGAAAAACAAAAACTTAAAATACAAAAAGAAATAGATCGAATAGCTGACGAACTATTCGATCTAAAATTAAAAGAGTGCACATCGAATGCGACGCTAGAAGAGATAAATTATCTTCTTGGAGTCGCAGATAACTTGCATACTCTTTTATATTAAAAAATAAACATTTCAAGGCCCTCTCACCAGGGTCTTTTTTCTTGTTATAAAACCTATATCTGTTACAATATGTAATGCACTTATATTTCGCTTTGAAAGCTACCCTTCTAGCCTTTAAAGCGGGATATAAGATATCTCGCTAATTTTAAAACTTTAATTTTTCCGATACAAAGGAGAAAGGGGCGAGATATGGATTTTCTACCCTTTTGGGAGGCAGATATAACAGATTTTAACGATCTTCTAGACGAATATGAGTTCGATATTCGTTTTTCTATCATGTTAATGATAGGAAGGAAACAAAATAGCTTCTTTACGGCGCACCTAGATAAGATCTATGAGGTCTTATCTGAATTAAATAAAAAATCTGTTCTTTTACGTAAAGAACAACTAGAAGACATCCGTGATATGCTTTACCACGGAAGAGAAAAAATAGAAAATGCTTTTAATCAGGCAAAAGATAAAACCCCTGATCATAAGCAATTTTATAACCTAAGGATTCTAAACAATATAGAAGGAAAGGTTGTAGAAAAAATAAACAGTCTGCTAAATTAGCCGAACACCAAAGTGGAGTAATTGCTCCACTTTTTTCTTCTCTATTACCGCTTATTCTTGCTTTTAAAGCTTTTTTATTATATCGTTATAGCGTCTTTAAGATGTACTTTTAATTTTGTGCCGGTAGATCTGGAATCTTAAAAATTGTCTAGATCTATCGGTGCAATTATCAAGTGGAATTCCGCCGGTAGAAAAATTAACCATAGATACGGAGGGATTCTATGAATTTTGATACATCCTTTAAAGAAAACGTCAACGACAACATCGAAGACATTAAGAGTGGAATTGGAGATATATGTCACGCGTTAATTCTCTCAGGTATAGGGGACCTGGGTAGAATTATACGAAAAAACAACAATCCTAATTCCTCATTTAAAAAGCCAGTCTCAAAGGAGGACTGGAAAAATCTCAGCGACTACGCTGGGAGTATAATTGAATTAACTGGTAATCTTTTAGATAAAAAAGAATTGCCTAAAACAAAATTAAAAAAAATAAATCAGTTAGAGGAGATTGTAATTAATCTCCAATATGTAACAGATTTTATGCATTATCGTCTCGGATAATGCATAAACAAAAAAACTAATATGTAGTTTATACGTATATACATATTAGTTTTATATAGAGCGAAACTCCACTTGGTTTCGCTTTTTTCTTTTTTATCAATTAATAATTTTATTATTATCTATTTTCATTCTTCATATAAAGGGCATTAGATACAAAATGAATAATTACTATATGTTATTTCTTAATGTCCACTAAAAACGTATGTCTTAAAATCCTGAACTATATGAGTTATTCATCTAACATCAATTTACCTTTTTTAGCTTTATCTTTTAAACGTTTCATCTGCTCTTTTTCTATTTGTTGAATACTTTTCTCCGGAACAGGTAAATTTTCTGGCATAGTTCCGCCAATCTTTCCAATAGCACTCCTAACTTCTTTTCCTACCGAATGATGGACTTTTGTTGCTGCTTCTGCACCCTTAATTTTATCTTTTCTCAACTTTTCTTCCGTTTGTGATATCCTAAACAAATTAGCAATAAGTTCAGTACTTCCCATATAATCTAAAATTTTTTGACTTGCGGTTAAACCTTTTCTGTCATGTATATCTTTTACATCTAATCCGCCATATAAGCCCATATATCCCGCATTCTGAAATATGGCAAATTCTTCATTTGTTATAACACCCGCGTCATACGCTGTTTCTACTAAAAGTTGATTCCATTGTTTTATATCACCACGTACGACAAGTCTTCTTTTATTTTCATCAAGCTGATCAAAATGATCCGCTATTTCTTGCCGGTATGTTTGTATAACAAAATATGTTTGTCCAAGCGCAATAACCTCTTTTCTTGGATCACCATTTTGAACAATTAAACAACAAGCATATCTCGTAAGTTTATAATCCTTAATAGATTTACTTGTAATTCCAGCTTCCACGATTTTGCTGACCTCAGCAAAATCGTGCATTATTTTATGTCCACTATTCTCACAGGCAATCATCGCCCTATCTATAACTTTTTGGAATTTTTCTTAGGTATAATCAAACACGACGACAAACTCTCATCGTTTTTCTATAATAACTAGCTTATGTATAAACTACTTTTACTTATCTCTATATTTTTCAATAGAATTCCCTTGCAAATCTTTCCATTCTTTCCATCCATTATTAGATTTTCCAATAATCACCCAACCAGCACTCGATGGATTCATACATATAATATCTTCTTGTAATATATTATCTTTTATTTTTGCATTTCTCCTAATAGAAGGCACATGCTTTTTATCGATATTATTGCAAAAACTTCCCTTTAACAGCACAAATACCCCATTTTTAACAATGGCCCTGCCTTTTACTTTTCCAAAGCCTTTTATGTTGCGATTTAATACATATTCTCCATCTGGAATAAATCCTTCATTTATCTTAAGCTTTATTTCTTCTGTAGATTCTTTAAATACTTCTTTTTTACTTTTGTCCTTAGGATAAATCTGTTTACCATCTAAAGAAGCTAATAAGGATTTAGCGATCTCTATATCTAATGCAAACAGCTCAGTACCAACGATTCTACTTTTACTAAAAATGTCATGGATAAGTTTTTCTTTATCGTCGTATCCATCCACTTCTATAGCAAACTCCCTTTTTAATCCCGTGATATTAGCATATCCATTGCTTTCTAAAAATCTCATTCTATTTTCAAATTGATCATTTCTAGTCTTACCAATCTTAATAAGACCAGGAACAACTGTAGTCATCAAATATATTATTCCCTTTGCCACAACTAACTCCTACTTTGTATTATATCTTTATATCTATCCGCTAAAAACCGCTTAAATAAAAAATACAAACTTTAACTTAGCAACGTTAAATTACACCTTTTTAAACCTTAAAGTGGTCGATAATATTAACAGTTTCAGTTAATACTCAAGTCTTTATTATTTATTGTTCGCTATTTAATTATCTTTTTCTTTTAAGCTCTTAGCTATTTTTAGCCACTCGTCTAAAGATAGGTCTTCAGCTCGTTTGTTTATATCTATATCTAAAGATTCTAACCATGATTTAGTTGCCGCCTTATCACCCACTAGACCATTTAAAGAGCTTATCAGTTTCTTACGTTTATTTAAAAATGCTCTTTTTACTGGAAGCATATATTCAGTTTCTGTTAAATAGTCAGCAAAGATTGGCTTATCATAAAGGTCTAGAATGACTACTTGTGAATCAACCTCTGGTGGTGGTGTAAATAATTCTTTTCCTACCGCGTCACCTAAAGTAACTTTTGCATAACTTTGCGAAGCAATAGCAAGCACACTAAGATTTCCTGGTTTTTCCGCCATCCTTAATGCCACTTCTTTTTGAACTAATAAAACTATTTTTTTAGGCTTATTATTCGCTACTAATAACTTTTCTACTATTTTAGACGTGATGTAATAAGGTACATTTGCCACCACCTTATAACCCACATCTAATTTATCTAAATCATATTTTAAAAAATCTATATTTATAACTTCTAAATTCTTACCAGGAAATTGTTTAGGCAGATTTTTTGCTAGATTTTCATCATATTCAACTGCTATTACCTTACCTGCTCTCTTTAAAAGACTAGAAGTTAAGGTTCCAAGCCCCGGGCCAATCTCTAAAACAACATCGTCTTTATTAAGATCTGCTTCATCTGCAATGTAATCTAAGATAAATCGATCTTTTAACCAATGCTGACCTAAACTCTTTTTATTCTTTAGCATTAATACCAACCTGTCGATTTAGAATGAGCTACAGCACCGGCCCAACCGCCATAGCGCCCCTTAACGTATCCATTAGCCCACCTTAATGAATCAACAGGATTAAATCCATTACCAGGAACCTTAGAACAAGGTAAAGCCTGAGCAAGACCACAAGCACCAGAAGATGCGTTATATGCATTAGGGTTCCAATGACTTTCTTTACCGATCAGAAACTCTGCATAGCCCCAATCACCAGGATCGATTCCTGACTGACTAAGCCATTCACTCTTAGAACCGCCACCAGTATAACGCATACTAGTACCAACAACTTCAATCTTTGGTGTCATTGGTGTAATTTCAATTGAGTTAATTACTTTTCTATCCGTAACCTCGCCTTTTTCGTTAATTACTGATTCATAAGTAACCTTTTTTCTGCCATTCTTACCTTCTTGTTTTACATTACGGTAATTCATATCATGATTAGCATCACGAATAGTTTCTGTAGTAAAGTTAATATCTTCTTCAACAGTTTGAGTATTTACACCAATTCGCCAAATACGAATTAAATCACCATTTAATTTATCCTTTGGTTGAAAATTAGCCCGATCTTCATCTTTTAATGTAATATTTTTCTCTTTTAATAAGTCTTCTAATGTCTCAGCTAAAGAATAAATGGTGGTTTCAGAGCCATATAAAGATATTTTTACTGGACGAGCTCTTCTTACTACATAGCTAATACCAGTCTTTGCCATTTCAAGCGAGTTATCTTTTTTGGTATCCACCCGATCCTCTGGTCTTAATTTAATTCCCATTTGTTTGGCTATTTCTTTACCATCCGAACTAGCAGTCATGATTCTTTTTCTACTAAAGCCATCTTGCATACTGGCTAAGTGTGCCCGATAAATATTTACCGAATAGGAAGTCGCAACAATCTCAGTGTTCTTAGCCGGTTCGACAATATCGGCTTCACTAAGAACAAAACCAGCATCTTTTAAAGCTTCTTCAATAGTCTTTTTATCTGTTAAGATCTGGGTGGTTTTACCTTTATCGTAAACAGACAAGATTTTATTAGATCCTGAAACGTCTTTGGCCTTAGCTTTTGGCATCGTAACAAGATAAGCAAATAATAAAATAAGTAGTAAAGCTACTAGATATTTCAGGTTATTCTTTATAAACAACAAATATAATTTAGTTTGCATAAATCAAAAAGGTAGTAATACCTATAAGCATTATAGTAAAAAAGTCAGATTTTCTCTAGATAAGCATATTCTAAATTAAGTTTTCTAAGCCCATGATCTGAAAAGCAAATCTCACAAATCACACCATCGATAGACTTTACTACACCGACTCCAAAGCTTGGACTTCTAACCCGTGTACCAATTTCTAAATCAACTTCTCTATCGTAAATATCTTCGACTAATTCAGTTCTACCTAAACTTAGAACATTGCTATTCTTCTTAACTTCTTCAGCTCCACCTAAAACAGCGTCCGATACAAAGCGGCTAGGATCGGAATAAGTGATATTACCAAAACGTAGTCTAGATGAAGCATAAGTCATATAAAGCTCCTCTTCGGCTCGTGTCATACCAACATAACATAGTCTTCGTTCTTCCTCTAATCCATCTTCGCCTTCTTGTTCTGCCATAGCACTAGGAAAGATTCCTTCTTCCATGCCAACTAAGAAAACAACCTTAAATTCTAGACCTTTAGCCGCATGAACAGTAATTAAAGTCACGCTTCCTTTTTCAGATTCAAGATCTGAGCTAGAAGATAAGGAGATATAAGCTAGGAAATCATCTACAGAGACATAAGATTCAGCACTAGAAATTAAAGACCCAATATTTTCCATACGCTCTTCATAAGCTAAATCATTTTTAATTTCTAATTCATAATCTACTTTTTTAATTAAAGCTTCTAAAATCTCACTCGGTTTTGCTCCATTTTTAAGTTCAATGTTTAAATCTCTTAAGGCTTCACCAAGTTTAATCAGATTAGCTTTAGTCTTTGCCTGAAGACCGCTAATATTTTCTGCAAAAAGTAAAGCATCTATATAGTTTAAATTATTACTGTAGCGATAATCCTCTAATTTTGATTCACCAACCGCTCCAAGACCTCGTTTTGGTGAATTTACGATTCTTGCAAAAGAAGCACTATCGTCAGGTTGGTAGATTAACCTCAAATAAGCAATTAAATCCTTAATTTCTTTTCGGTCATAGAACTTTAAACCACCAACTATCTTATATTTAATACCTCTAGCAATAAAAGCATCTTCAAAATCACGACTCTGAGCATTCGTCCTATAAAGTACGGCAAAGTGACTAAAATCTCGTCCATCTTCTAGTACCTTATCCTGGATTAAACTAGCAACTTTAGCAGCCTCATCCCGATCACTACGACAAGCAATAACCTTAATTGGCATACCATCTCCACAATCTGTCCATAGATGCTTAGTGGTTCGATTCTTATTCTTGTTTATAACACTAGCTGCACCCTTTAAGATGGATCCTGTCGACCGATAATTTTGCTCTAACTTTATAACCTTCGCCCCAGTAAAATCATGTTCAAAGTTCAAAATATTTCGAAAATCTGCACCACGCCAAGAATATATAGATTGCCAGTCATCCCCAACTACACAAATATTCCGTTTTTCATTTACTAGTAATTTAATCAGCCGATACTGTACATTATTTGTATCCTGATACTCATCGATCATGATATGACGAAACTTTTTTTGCCATTTTTTTCGGATAGTGGTGGAACGTTCAAACATCCTTAAAGCTTCGAGCAAAATGTCATCAAAATCTAAAGCTTTGGACATGTTTTTAGAGATTTCATATTCCTTATAAATCCTAGCAACCTTCTTCTGAACATCACCATAAGCTAATTCCGCGTATTGCTTTACTGACATTGCTTCATTTTTCGCAGAAGATATCATACTGGCTACAGTTCTAGCTTTTAATCCAGAATCTAATTTAATTCCTAGCTTCTTCGCAACAGACTTAATTAGTCCTTGTTTATCTGATTCATCATAAATAACAAAATTAGAAGGGATGCCAATGCTTTCACCATCTTCACGCAAAAGCCTTACACAAATACCATGAAAGGTTCCCATATAAGGCATAAAAGAATAAGAATCTGGATTGCGGTTAAGTAGCTCCGCTAGTCGCATCCGCATCTCTTTAGCTGCCTTATTGGTAAAAGTTACTGCTAAAATTTCATCCGAAGTTATATCAGTCTCATGTAATAAATAAGCAATCCGATGTGTTAAAGTTTTTGTTTTTCCACTACCGGCGCCAGCCAAAATTAAAAGTGGCCCTTCTAGTGTTAATACTGCTTCTTTTTGTTGGTCATTAAGACCATAAGTCATATCCATCTTCTCTATTATGGCATATAAGCTGACATATAAATAAGCCTAAATTAGGCTTATTTATATTTAATGCATTTTCAATTACTTTTAACTAGATCTACTAAACTAAAACTTATAAAAAGCATATACCGCGCCAGCAGCTGCGATAATTAAGATTAAGATTATTGCAAAAACCTTCATCCAACCTTTGCTACTTTTCTTAGCATGACGAATACCATCCATGCCAATTGCTTCCTGGTCATAAAGACCAACCACCTGATCACTCTTTGGTCTAGTCTCTTTATATTGTCTTGGAATCGAATTACGCTCTATCTGATTCTTTCTTGTATCAATAGGTGATTTCTTAAGCTCTAATGCAGGTATGTCCTGGTATTCTTCCTGTCTATTAACAGGTCTTGCCCCTCTTGAAACTACCATAGGATCACCAATTGGTCGTTTTTCAACCTTAGTGTTTACAAATGGTGTAGTATTTAAATCTTCGTTTTCGTTTTCAAAATCATTAATGATTGCATCTAGATCCTCATCACCAGACTCAACAGCCTGCTGATGCGATTCGATAGTTACTGGTTCTGTTTTTCTTAATTCTTCAGATATTGGTTGAATAACCGTCATTGGCTTATGAACTAATTTTTCAGTCTTGTCTGAAGTATCATCTTTTGCTCTTAATTCATTAGCTCCCAATTGTACATTTGAAGTGTTCTTATAACCTGACATTGGTCTAGACTTTATAAGACTTGGTACAGAAGGTTTAGTTACGCTCATTACAGATTGCTTAGGCGCTGGCATTGGTGCTTGCGTTACAACTCTTCTCTGACCTTGACTGCCTACATAAGTTCCTGAATTTTTAACGCCCATATTAGATGGCATACCAACTGGTCTTGTTCTATTTACCTGTGATATACCAGAGCCACTACCAGCCATTGGTGATCTAGATGGATTAGTTGTAGGAATATTGGCCGTAGGAACATTAGTTGTCGGAACGCTAGTTCTCATAGGCTTTGTTTTATTTACATCTGACCCTGAACGAACCATATCCATAAAGCGACCACGATTTACCACCGGTCTTTTTATAGCTTGCTGGTTTACACTAGTATTCGTATTCATATTGTTTCTATTAACAGCACTAATGTTATTAGTACCAACAACATTATTATTAGCAGTAGGAGCAGAACTAGACATATTAGCTACTGATGTAGTTACATTAGGAGCAACTGGTGCTTTTTGTGTTACAGAATTAACAGGATTTACATTCATTTTAGGCATAGAATTAGTAACAGAGTTAGAACTAGTCATACTAGATTGAGAACTAGGAACATTATTAACCCTTGATTGTTCTACTGGCTTTTGGTAATTGTAATTCATATTAGGCTGAGCCTTAGGTTGAAACTGAGGCTGAGATTGCATAACTCTAGCTTGAGCCTGGTTCTGCATTTGAGACTGGACTGGTGGCTGAGATGAGACTACGGCTTGTGGCCTTTGACTAACTTGAGGTCTAGACACTGGACGGTAATTAGAAACTGGAGGACGAGTAATCTTAGTTGGATCTTGGTAATTAACTGGTCTAGATTGCTTCATTGCCGAATCAACAGCTCGATCTAATTCATCATAATTAAAGTCGCTCATCTATCCTCCTTTTTGTTTCTTCTAGTTGCATAAAATGGGCTTTCTCAACTATTCCACTAAATTGGTAAGCATCTAAACTAGCTCCACCAATCAAGAGGCCATCTACATTATCTACATTCAAATAAACGTCTGCGTTAGAAAGGTTTACGCTACCACCGTACAAAATTCGTACATCACTTGCGGCCTCCTGACCAAATAAAGTACGGATTAAAGATCTAATAATTCTTACAGAACGTTTTACATCTTCCGCTGAAGCATGTTCACCAGTACCAATTGCCCAAACTGGCTCATAAGCAATAACAATGTTTTTTAAATCTTCTTTTGTAACATCTACCAAGCTTGAGTATACCTGATCGTGAAGCACTGCTTTAGTCTCATTATCCATTCGCTCTTGTAATGTCTCACCAACACAAATAATTGGCTTGATATGGTTACGAATAGCAGCTTCAACCTTTTTTCTAACTTCTTTGTCACTTTCCATGAAGATGTTACGGCGTTCAAAATGACCAACTATTCCGTAATTTACCATACCTCTTAGCATATTAGCCGATACTTCACCTGTATAGGAACCACTATCTTTATGATAAAAATTCTGTGCGGCTAATTTTATCTGCCGGTAATTAACTTGTAACGAAAGTGTCTGCACGGCAAGCATTGTTGGAGCAACCACAACTTCAACGTCACGGTAAACTTTAATTAGCTCAGATAGCTTATGAGCATACATACTAGAATCAGGCACATTAAAGTGCATTTTCCAGTTTCCTACAATTAACTTTTTTCTTGCCATATTCCTTATGTTTAGTTTACCATTTTTACTTTAGTTTATGCGTCTAGTAAAGCCTCAATTCCTGGTAACTTTTTTCCGGACATTAATTCAAGACTTGCACCACCACCGGTTGAAATATGTGTAAAGTTCTTGCCAGATGGCTCCCAATGCAAAATAAAATCTGTGGTATCCCCACCGCCTAGAATTGAATCTATCTGCTTATTTTTAGCTAATTCTAAAGCAATCCTTGCCGATCCATAAGAGAATTTTTCAAGCTCTGCTTTACCTACCGTACCATTCCAAATAACAGTACCAGCATTTTTAATAACATCACAATAGATATCAATAGTCCGATCACCAATATCTAAAGCAATATCTCCCTGTTTTAAGTCATTAACACCAACACTATTGCGTGATGCATTCTTACTTTCAGTTTTTGCAACAGCTAAGTCTGCTGGTAAATAAATGAAATCATGACCTTTATTTTTTTCTTTTACTTTCTTATAAATACCCTTAATAATATCAGAAACACCTTCTTCGACATGTGTAGCTTGCATATTACAACCTAAATTAGCTAAGAAAGTATTAGCCATGTTACCACCAATTAAAATCCGATCCGCTTTATCTATTAATCGGTCAATAATTTCAATCTTATCTTTTACCTTAACACCACCTAAAACAGCAACAAGTGGTCGCTTTGGCCTTTGCATAGCTTTGGTTAAGGTAAGATATTCTCGTTCTAGTAAAAATCCTGCTACAGAAGGTAAGAAATGGGTAATAGCATCTGTCGAAGCGTGTTTTCTATGCACCACACCAAATCCATCTTCAACAAAATATCTTGCATTCGTACAAGCTACTAAGTCTCTTGCAAATTCTAAAGAGTTTTCTTCCTCACGCGGATCAAAACGCAAGTTTTCTAATAAAATAACTGAGTTTTTAGGCAAACGAAAAATCTGAGCCGCCACAACCGGGCCAGAAGATCCGGAGATAAAAGTTACCTTCCGTCTTAATAGTTCTGCTAATCTAGCAGCTACTGGACGAAGTGATAACCTCTTATCTACGCCTTTTGGTCGGCCTAAATGAGAGATAAGGATGACTTTAGAGCCACGAGAAGATAAGTATTTTATCGTGTCAAGGCTTGCCCTGATCCGATAATCATCAGCAATCTTTCCCTTCTCGTCTAAAGGAACGTTATAATCCACCCGAACAAGTACTATCTTGTGATCAAGCGGTACATCCCTAACTGTTTTTTTATAAAAAGTCATCCCACCCTCTATTTTTTACTTATTTTTATTCTACCACACGGATACGAATGGTGTCGGTACCACCAGAAAGTCCAACTTGACGTCCAGATACTAATACGACACGAGCTGGAGCTTCGCCTAGCATACCCTTATCTTTTTGTTCTTTAGCAAGTAGTAAACCAAGTTTGTCTCCTTCTGGGCGTACAAAAGACCTTACGGCATAACGTAAAGCTAATTGGCCTGCAACTCTTTTATCTGGAGTAATTGCGTAAATTTCAACAGTTGGTCGACAAGATGCTACAGCCATAGCTGTTGCACCAGTTTTTGTCTCAGCAACAATTGCTTTTGCCTTTAATGTCGATGCTAAATTAACAGCTGCGTGTGAGATCGAGTCTTCAATATCTGATTTTTCTGGAATATGGACGTCCACCTGATCGACATTAATGTTATCTTGTGTATAAAGAATAACATCTCGCATTGCTTTAATAGTCTCAATTGGATATTTTCCACCAGCTGTTTCATCACTAAGCATTACTGTATCAGCACCTAAAATTACTGCTGTTGCAACATCGCTTACTTCTGCCCTAGTTGGTTCAGGACTGTCTACCATTGAAGCCATCATCTGAGTAGCAACGATTGAGATACGTCCATATTTACGACAAAGTTCAATAATACGTCTTTGTACGATTGGCACTACAGAAGCCCCAGCTTCAACAGCAAGATCACCACGTGCAACCATTACACCATCACTAGCCTTTACAATAGCCTCTAAGTTTTCTTCTAAAATAGCGGATTTTGTTTCAACTTTTGCAATTACCATTGCTCGTGAGCCAAGATCTCGCAAACGATTCTTAACTGCAATAACATCATCTGCAGTTTGCACAAAGCTCATTGCTACGTAATCGTAATCTTCATTAGCACCAACAGTAATATTATCGATATCCTTAGGTGTTAAGACATCGCCGCCAAAATTAGTGTCAGGTAAATTAATACCTTTCTTTTGCATAAGAATACCGTCATTCTTTACTAGTAATTTAATAGCTGTAGAGCTTACAACTTCAATTACCTCAGTATGAACTTTACCGTCGAAGATAAAAACAGGATCACCAACTTTAGCTTTTTCAGCTAAGTTGTACTGTACTGGAAAAACATTACCTTCTTTAGTAGGAGCTGAATAATCTAAAACAATTTCTTCGCCAGTTTTAACTTCAACTACACCATCAAAAGCACCAAGACGAATTTTTGGACCCTGTAAGTCTTGCAAGACAGCCACATTACGACCGTATTTCTCGGCAGCTTCACGAATCCAACCAATTTGTTCGTGTCTTTCTTCATCTGTTCCGTGACTACAGTTTAATCTAAAACCATTAACGCCCGCTTCAACCATCTGGTCAATTTTTTCTGGATTCATGACTGCTGGGCCAACAGTAGCAAGAATCTTTGTTCGTTTAAAAGTGTTATTCATATCAATTATATAGTCTACTCTACTTAACTATTTTTACTAAGATTTAATTATTAATTAAAAACGAGAGATTGAAGAGTTAATGCAATTAAATATCAATCTCACCCCAAATGTGTATAATAACTCTATTGACCTTAAGATAGGTCATGTACTTTTTGAACTCTTTTTTATTTTTTACATAATGTTTTAACCTTAGTTATTTGAATATTCTAATAAGTATTTAGATAACTAGGGTTAACTCTAGTGTAAAGATAAAGGAGGGTACGTATGGAATTAACTACTATAGTGTGCATAGCTATTATAAAGATAATAACAATACTCATGATAGTTATGACCTTTGTCATATCCATCATAGAAATGAGAACATTGCCAAAAAAGAAATATTTAGCCGAAATAACAGCAGTGCTCTATATATTACTTTTAACACTTATCAGTATGTCTACAGAAGTTAGAGATATCTTGACATGCGTAATGTCTCTAACATTACATGCAGTCTTTATATATGCACTGGGCATAAAAAGCAAAGTTACAAACAATAATGCAAAAGATGTAGATGATGCTACAGAAATAATTGAAAGCTATTCCGTGATAATGCTAATTGCAGATAGCAGTATTGCTGTACTACTGGGAATGCTTACAGTATTTCAAAGTATAGTCAAATAAAAAATCCATAAAAAATAAACTGATCCCTAGAAATAGGGGTCATTTTTTACACAGAAAATGTTGCAGTTGAGGGATGAGGATAGAGGTATTTTTGACGCCCCTAACAGATTAGTTTATAATATGCGTAGCCGCTATTTATTAGCGGTTGTATTTTAACAAAATCCCTTCTCGCTATCAGCCAAATGTTTATTTTTTTAAAAAGTAATCATCTGGCTGATCTATGCGAGAGCTAGATTAGCAAAAATACTATTTTAGCTTTAAAGGGGATATTAATGGTTAAAGAAGCTACTATTACATCACTAAGTGAAAAAATGCGAAAGGATGCGAAGCTAAATAAGAAATTAGACCGAACTATCAGGGCATTTGCAAATAATAAAAAACTTAGCAGAAAACGTTTAGAAGAACTGAAGGAGGTTTATTTCAAAACTTTGGAGCAAGAAGAAAATTGTTCATCTATTCCTGATTACGATGAATGTCAAGCCTTAAATGAACTATTTCTTGTTTGTTTACAGCGCTTTTCAAAAAGCGATGAAACAAGTCTAATCTTAATAAATAGGGCAAGAGAGGTTTATTTTGGAAAATGTTTCTTTTCTAAAAAAGCAAAATTTCCTAACATTCAAAGAGCGATTGAGATTACTCTTAGAGCCTACTCTCCTAGTGAAAAAATCGTTCAGGAAGCGCTCAGCGATTGGAAAGAGATGATACACTATGAGGACGCTAAATACACAAACGGTAGATTAGCAGAATATGAAGCTCTAATTATATCGCTACATGTGGCCAGAGAAGGATTACAAACAAAAGGATTAAACAATAAAATTTCAAGTCTAAAAGCTCGTGAAATTTACAACAAAGAAAGGAATAGATAGAGTGGAAAGCGTTAAAGAATTAAACTTAGTAGAGTTTTATAGACTCTCCATGACTTTAAATCAATTAATTGATTTAAAAGTCAAAAACAAATTTCAGGCCAAAAGCATCAAAGAAGAAATAAATAATCTTCTAAACGATGAAAAAATTCAAGGCACCACAAATGCTATTGAAACTTATATTCGCCTGGTGAGTCAAAACAAAAAAGAAGCTCAAAGGCTCAAGAAACAAGTTTGGCGGAGAATCAGTGGTGAGAAAATTGCCAAGCCTTTCTATAAAGGACTGTCCGTCGTTCTAGACAAACTAGATCTAAGCGAACATGATAAGAAAGCAGTTCTTATCATGACAGGCAAAGCAAAAAAGAAATATGGTGATACAGCGGCGTTTTATTACGCAGTAACAAACGCCATGAAAATAGTCCAAAAAAAGAATCCTGACAAGTGTGCAGCTGAAAAGGAATATATTGCAAAGTATTTTACTTGCAATACCCTAATCTATATATCTTTAGAGGAATGTGTTAAAGATAAAAACACAACCTTAAAAGATTTAGTTGATGCTTTCAACTATTATCATTACAGAAGGCGACAATTCTAAACAAACTTAACACATAAACCAAAAAGACCATTAATATATTAGTAACTAAATCAATATTTAATCTAAACAAAATAATAAAAATTTAGTTTAAAAAGTTAAAATACAAGCTGGGGAAACCCAGCTTGTTTTCTCGTTTTACCTATTTAGCCTTACTTATTTAAATGGCCCTTCAAGAATCGATATTGAAAAATCTAGATTCAAAAACATATATTCATTTATAATAAAGATATACACACGCCTCCTTTCTTTAGTGTGTATTAGCTGATTGAGGTTATCGAAAGATATCCAAGAAATCAGCTTTTTTGATTATCCCCTAAAAACCCGCTATAATGACCTAATCGCACTTTAAAATTACTGTTTAGCATCACTTTAGTTGGTTACATTAAGTAAAAATAAAAAGATTTTTAATAATAAAGATTTTTATTTAATGTAGCCTGCTAGGGAGCTACATCCAAGGCACACAAAGAAAGGGAAAGGAAAGGAGTAAAGGATATGAACAACCTCTTGATTGTCTTTACCTTTGCCGTTTCCATTTTTGCGATCGCGACGGAGATTATCCCGATCAAGTCGGTCTACCGGCCGACGATTGCGTTTGGCTACTGGCTGAGCGTTTTCCTGATCGAGTTGCCCGGAAAGCTTAGGCTGATTCAGCTAACTCTTTTCGGAGGCTACTTCGCCCTGATCGCAGTTTTGAGCTTGGTTACCAGGCTCAAGAAGACGGCTCCGATCGACGCGTACAATGACAAGAACCTGCGCAGAATCTCTGCCACTTTCTACATTGTTTTCGCTCTGATCCTTTTGTTCGTCTTCTATAAGCTTGGAGTCTCGGTTACTCCGTAACATCCAAGCTTTGAATTTGTTGCCTAGATGTTTACATCTTCCCTAGCAGGCACAAATTCAAAAATATTAGATAAACAAAGTAAACTTATAAACCTAAAAATTTATCTAAAATATTTATTTATTAGCCAAAGAGAAATCTTTGGCTTTTTCTTTAAACCCCTTGAGCTTGCATTTTTAAAAAAACATTGTTAAAGTGTAGACGTTGGTAAAAAGATATCTTTCGCAAAAAGATTTTATCCTAAAACAAAACAATAAAATCTTCTTGCGGTAGACCTCTGCCGCGCCATTTATAGAAGTAAGGTGTAAAGACTAAGGATCTTTACGTAGGATGCATACCTTTGGCAAAACTCTGCCCACCCTGTTTTGCCTTAAAACCTTACTTCTATACGACGCACTGGTAAAAAGCCAACAAAAAACTTTTTCAAGCATCTGGAAAAAGTGGCATCCTTTCGTGCCAGTGATTGTCGAAAAGGGGAGTATGACCACTCCCCTTTTATTTTTGTATCTATTTTGTGACTAATATTGTCTAATCTTATCTAGCTCGATTCTTTCGAGCTTTTATTTTTGCTCTTCGTTTTTTTATTTTTTTTATTTCTTCTTTTTAAACTTAAAGACATAAACTCCGTAGCCTAGAGCAAGCAGAATACCAATGTAAAGCAACAAGATATACCAAGCTGGCATTATAAAGATAATTTTGTCGTCGGTTTTCTTTGAAACAATCTCACCATCTTTTAGATTAGCTAATCCAGCTAAACGACTAGGTATTTTATCGTACTTGATTTCACTACTTACCCTATAAAATCCACCCCAAATATATGGTTTAGAGGTATTGGTTAGATTTGAATTTTCAAAACTAGCCAAGTAACTACTTTTAGCAATTACTGGATAAGTGCCACCATATTCTTCGACTTTTAGACCAAATAGATTCTTTACATAGACTTTAATATCTGTATCTGCAGAAACATTACCTTCGGATTTTAAAGTAACGTCATATCTTTCATTTGGTGCGAAGAAGCTGCCACCCTTAGTAACATTTAGTGATTCAATGCTAACCTCTCGTTTTAAATCACCAGGAATCGTATTTACTAAACGAATTGCCTGTCTAGTCTTAATTTGTACTCCACCTTCACCGCTAGGTTTACTATCACTGGCTTCGTAGACAATACAGCCATTATGTTCGCCAACGTCAGTCTTTTGCGGAATAGTTACATCAAAATCGACTTTAGTTTCCCCAGAAGCCGGGATAGTTACTTGTTCTTTAGAGAGCTTGATCCAAGTTCCCACTTGCTCTTTTTTATCTGCCCTCTGCTTACAAGTAAACGCCCCTGTATTAGTGAGCAATCCATCCGTTGCGTAAAGATCTATCTTTATCTCTTTATCCGTTTGATTTGTTAAAATCACTGCATCTTTTTTACTTTGCCCAAAATTCAAGTCGTAAATAAAAATCGATTTAGATCTTGGATTATCCGGATTTTCATTAGCTGGCCTTGCTCCATAAGAAGCCCCGACATTACTTTCAGCTAATACTTTTACTGGATTTAACACTAAAAGACCACCCATTAAAACACCAAAAGATAAAATAGTGGCCAGTCTTACTGATTTCTTCACTTATTCATTACTCCCTTTTCTAAAATTATCTTTATTATACCGAGCTTATGCTTAATAATAAACATAAACTAAATCAAACAAGACAAAAATAAGATAAAGAATAAAATAAAAAAACGAACACAAGCAAAACAAAGAACAAAAATAATAAATAAAATGAAAAAGTTGTAAAATAGAGTTATTTCAACATTTACATTCAATATACTATTATTGACACTTTTACTAATTTATGCTAATAATATAAGTAGCTATTGGGTATAAATATCTAAAGCGAACTTTAATAGCGTAGATAATAGATAAGATTTCTATTAACTATCGCTTTACGTAGCGTTCTGGATATAACCTAAAACAAAAAAAGAAAGAAAAAGAATATCCAAAAGGATATTCTTTTTTATATTCTTTCTCTATTTTTTGTATCACGCACACTACACATACATGCACATGTATATGTTATATGCACTTATATCTAGAATGCTGCGTAAAAGCAGCCAATTAACGACAAAGTAAAACTTTAAAAATAAAACTTTTAGTTAATACTTCTAGTTAATTGAATCGATCTATCTCAAAGAACAAACAACAAAATGGTTTTCGCATCATGACCAAGCCATCCAATCAGGCAGAATTTTATTAATTTCCGATCGCCTTAGTCTTCGCAAATAAGCAGATGAAAATAAAAGATAAAGATAACTAACTAAGCAATAGTTAAAATCAATTTCAAATTCATACATATTCATCTCTTTGTTTGCGAAGACTAAAAAGGTTTTCGCAATTTTTATATAAAATTTAAGCCACCGAAAGGAGGCAAAATATGCGAAAGCCAGCCCTGTTGGTTGCTGGAGCGGTAATTACCGCTCTGGTGGCCACGAGCGTGGTAGGGTCGCTCCACGGTAAAAAAGCGACCACCGAGGGGGTTAATACCCCCTCGGTAAAAGGACAAACGGTCGAAGCCGTTTGTCCAGACGACCGCTATGCGGTTGTCGAAAAAAAATCCTCAACGGGGTCATACGTTGAGGGTGGGGTCACCGTCACCAACGGTGACCCCAAAAAAGCACTCGTTGATTTTATCAGCGAGCGCGCGGCCGGCTACCCGTCATGGGTAGCCATGGCCACCAGAACGCTGGTGGATCCGTCCACCGACGTTAATAAAAAACAAAAAGAATTTACCACCGAATGCGGTGGTAAAAAATATTTATCTCTGGAGGGACAAAAAGCCCTCCAGACCCTTGACGCCGTCGTCAAGGGGGCCGAGGTCAGTACACTGACCACGGCCGAAAACACCTGGACCTCAGGTCTAGGTGAAGACGGCAAAGTCGTCAGCGCGCTTGGCGTTGACGACAACAAGGAGGCGATGCGAATCGCCTCCGCAAACGGTCGCGTAGGCGAGATGACCCTCGCCTGTGCGAACTGGCACACAACGGAGGGAGCCGTTCCAACCGGCACCCTCCCGCGTGTGCCGGTGGAGCCGGCAACACCGCCGACTCCACCACAAACCCCGCCCCACCACGATGGAGGCGACGTAAAAGTCGCTTCCCCGTGGAACGGGGGTGCGACCCGCTCGGTCGACAACGGCCGAGCGGGCTACAAGGCCCAACCTGCGGCTAAAACGCCGCAGGTTGTGGCCGGTGGTAGTGGAGCTCAAGCCCCACTACCAGCCGCCAGTGCCGGTGGCACCATTCACGGTGCTGCCGGCGGGGCAAACTACGGCGGGGCACAGCCCCGACCGTCGAATGCCCCGACGGCGAACCCAGCCGGGGAGGTAAAACCCCCAGCTGGGATGGAAGGGATGTAACAGCCCCTTCCAAAAAAGAGGTAGGTCGATAGAGTTTTCCTATCGCCATGTACAAACTTCCAAAATAGGAAAAACATGGCGGTAGACTCTAAAGGGGACGCTCGGCGTCCCCTTATCTCTTTTAAATACTTATATTTTATTTTTTGTTATTTTCATTGATTTTCGTTAATTTTTGATATTTTTTATTCTTATCATTTTAATTTTTGTTGATTGATTATTTATTGATTACTAATTATTAGTTATTAACTATTTTTTCTTTTATCTTATTTAATTTATTTTCATATCTAATTTACTTTTTGTTTTTACTTTTATCTTTAAATTAAATATGAATACAAATTAACTAAATAATTAAATATTTTGGTTATAATTTTGATTACGTTTAAATATATTTTGTAATCAGGCAAATATCTGTTACGCTTATTGACTTTTTATGGCTTTTATGGTAATAATATAGATATTCAGGTATGTTGTGTGGATTAACCTCTCCTGATGAGTTTTGTTAAATATTATCTTTAGCAAATTTAACATTTTTCATGACGAGATGCGTTATTATATAAGTGGTATAAATTTGCTTTTTTAGCCGAAAACCAAAAAACATTAAACTAAAATAATAACACCATAGAACTTGCATTCTTGCAGGAAGGAGTATTGCGTATGAATAGAATATTTAACGCATTCAAAAAAGTTCCTAAAGCTGTTTATGGTATTTTTGCTGTAGTTGCTATGGCAATTATCGTACCAACAGTTTTAAATGCATATGGCCCTAACCGTACTCTATTTACTAGAGAAAACGCTGCTCCATATGTTACCTTTAACTCCATTACAAATAGTGATCCATACGGCTATGAACCACGATTTGTTCAAGTTAAAGACGTCACTGAAGGTACAGCATTCAATGCTGATTCAGTAAAAATTAAAAGTGGACATACTTACGAAGTGTTCCTTTACTACCACAACAACGCTAAATCTAGCCTTCACTTAACAGCTGAAAACGCATATGCACGTATTAATATGCCAGCTGAAATTCATAAAGGTGAAAAAGCAAACGTTATTGGATACGTTGGAGCATCTAACGCTAATCCAAAAGAAGTTTGGGATGAAGTTGAAATCGTTGGTGAAGATGATTTAACCATTAGAGCTCTTGGTGACAGTGGTAAAATCGTTGGTGCACCAAACAACCCAATTAACGGTAAAGCACTAGATGTAAACAAGCTTCTATCTAAAGAAGGACATCCTCTTGGATATAACGCCCTAGATGGTAAAGTACCTGGTTGTGCTGAATACTCAGGTCACTTGTTAATGCGCTTTACAGCTGTTCGAGCAGACTTTGACATCAAAAAGAAAGTTTCTGAAACTGGTAAGAATAACTGGCAGAAATCTATAAAAGCTAAAAATGGCGACATTGTTGATTTCGCCCTATCTTACAAAAACACTGGTTCAGTAAATCAAAACAACGTTAGCTTCCACGACATCCTACCAAAAGGACTTTCATTAGTTCCTGGCACCGTAGAATGGTACAGTGCACATACTAATGCACAATGGAAAAAACCAAATGATGAAAATCACCTATTAAGCGTACCTGGTATGAACTTAGGTAATTACGCACCAAAAGGTAATGCTTACGTTAAATTTAAAGCAAAAGTTAACTTAGATTCATGTGGCACACATGCTCTAAAGAACGTACTTAAGATCTACACCGAAAACGGTACTCGTGAAGATAACGCAACTGTCTACGTAGAAAACCCTGCTTGTACACAATCTTGTGATACTTTAAAGATTACAGCTATTAATGCAACAACCTTTAACTTCAACACAATTTATAAAGCAGAAGGTGCAACTCTAAATTACGTTACTTACATTGTTCGTAATTCAAACGGCAAGGAAGTAGCTAAAATTAAGAGTGAAAACGGTAAGACAGAAGTTAACAATTTCGTCATGACTAACAGTGGTACTTACACTGTTGAAGCAATAGTTACAGTTACTAGAGATGGTAAGACTATCGACCTAACTGGTGATTGTAAAGGATCGTTTACAATTTCAACTCCTACAGATAATTGTAAAATTCCTGGAAAAGAACATCTTCCAGCAGATTCAGAAGAATGTCGTCCAAACGGAATCGTTCTTCCTAAGACTGGCATTGGTGGATTAATGTCCCTAATTGCAGTTGGTGTTGCAACAGCAGTAGTTGCTTACATTGCAACCAACAAAAAGGTATTTAAAACCTTAAGAAAGAAATAAAAGCTTAGACCGCTCTTAACTAGAACTGCGATCTAAGCAGTTGATTAAAAGACAGTCCCTTACGGGCTGTCTTTTAATTTTGTCTTTATTTATTTTCTTTGTTCTTATTCCTATTTTTATTTTTTTGTTATTTACTTCTTTTTCTTTTTTCACTTTATTTCATCTTGTTTTCAGTTAATACATTTTTCTTACATCTATTTCCAAGCTTTGATTTATAAAATAAGGATATGAAGAAAAAGCGAAATAAAAAGTATCAAGGACGTAAAGTAACAAAGCCAACCACTATTAAAATAACTGCCAAAAACCGCTCTTTCATATCTTTATGGTGGGAGGAAAAGAAAGTAGCATTAAAGCCAATGCTATCTTTGCTACTGATTATCTTAATCTTAGCTATTTTAATATTTGAAATAATAAAGATTGCTATAAACTAGATTTTTCTTATTTTTGATTTGGTTCAAAAGGAATTAAATTCTGTTTTTTAAATTTAAAGCCAAATGTAGAACCCTTGCCCTCTTCTGAAGTAAACATTATTTCTCCATTAGAAGAATCAATAACCTTTTTAGCTAAGAATATACCAACACCAGTGCCATCTGGTCGTTGTTTTCTTGCATTATCTGCCCGATAGAACTTTTAAAGGAATTGTCTTTCTCATTTCCAAAGAGAACAGAGCCGCCAAATTTGTCGCGCAGTCCATAGATAGCCTCCCTTGCATTGTCGTAAGTAGCATGGAACGGCTCTTCTTTTGTGGTCTTATTGATAGTAAGCCGCTCATAGTCGTAGTTGTCGAGGGTGTCCAGAGCGTAAGTATAATCTGTCACTACCTTAAACAGTGCATCGGTTTCGTCGTTAGACAGCAGTGGCTGGTTCTGAATGGTGCGCCCAAGCATACCAACCAGTTGGCGCAACTCGCCAATCTGCTCCTTGCGCATACGCTCGTTCACGGCATAGCCCTTTATGAGATATTGCTTTAACACATTGTTTGCCCACTGACGGAAACGAGTGGCGTTTTTGCTGTTAACCCGATAGCCAACAGAAATAATAACATCGAGATTGTAATACTTTGTGCGATAAGTTTGCTTTCCTGTATTACCCACGTGTTCCAAAATGGAACATGTGCTCGTTTCGTCAAGCTCTTCGGATGCATAGATATTCTTCAAGTGCTTGGTTATTGCCGGGCGTTTTGTATTAAACAACTCCGCAATTTGTTGCTGTGTAAGCCACACCGTTTCGTTCTCCAGGCGTACATCCACCTGCGTCTGCCCGTCCTCAGACTGGTATATCACAATTTGATTATTCGAGTGCATAGTCTAATGAATTAAATGGTTCTTTTCCTGTTCCTCGAAAAGTGCGTTTTCTCGCCATGACAATGTTCGAGCAAACTCGACGTTGTTCGTTTGGCTTAACGAAAACGTTCTTTCATCTGCAATTTGTTCTCTTCCTTCTGTTGCAACAGGTCGTTTCTGGAAGGTGAGACTCAACACTACATACTTGTATTCTGACGATTCGACAGAACCGCGCAGCTTGTTCGCCGATTCCCAAAGCGTTTCTTCGATTGTCTTGGACTTTATCTGTTTCTTCGCCATTGTTTCTTTGTTTCTTTTTATCATCTTTCATTTTAGGAACTTGGCATTAGTATCATAATCTACTTCCAACAACTCTTTGAAGTCAAACAGCAGTGGGCGGGCAATTTCCACTAACAGTGCCATAGGTGGTTGCATCTTGTTGGTTATATAATATCACTCTAATCCCATTTTTGAAAGTTCTCTTTGGCCATCTATAACGTTTATAACGTTAGTATTGATGGTATGCAAATTTAATCATTATTTTTTACATAACAACAGGCTTTGTCGCTATATTTTTAATTCAGACAAACTATTTGTCGCATCAGTCTTTGGCTTATCCACAACGCGGGTATATTTTCCTAAACTCCCCCTCGTTGTAGTAGAAACTCATGTTGATAACTATCTTTCTTAGCATCTTGTATTGCCATTTGGTGAGGTTGGGGTTATCTGAATGTGGGGATGGCAATAGTTGTTTAAGTATTGTGTGCCACACGCACCATGTTTATTTTTTGTTGCGATAGTAACGAGCGTTGGTGGATATGGCGTATATGTTGCATGCCTCGATACGCTTGGTAAGCGCTGACTTGCACGGCACTTCCTCGTTATTCTTGTAGGTGAACCCAATGCTGTGGAGCTTGCCAGCCGTCTCCCCAGCTGAGTGAACGACACACCGCAAATCGCCTTATTTACTTTTTACAACAACAAGTAGTGGGCTAAACTACTGTCTTATTTCATGATTGTGTAAAATATTCAGTACAAATTTTAACGTTGTGAGTGCCGTTTTTGCTCGCCAATCGTTAGCCGGGCCGCAAAAAATCGATTCTCGCGAAGGTTGGTTTTGATGCAAAAAGGGGGCAGTTGTGCATGCTGGCAAAATGAATTTTTATTTAAACTGAC
>ERZ773022.188-NODE-188-length-58719-cov-12.407303_pt1 | contig 58719 bp, 60 predicted proteins | sample MGYA00580839_ERZ773022 | MGnify/ENA primary metagenome ERZ773022 (study PRJEB29015, sample SAMEA2738020) | human oral metagenome | biome: human oral; feature: human-associated habitat; material: dental | place: China | collected 2044 ...
GTGTGATGAAGTTTGTTGATTCAGATGAAGTAGATGACAAGGTGATTTGTGTACCAGCTGATGATCGTAATAATGGTGATAAATATCAAACACTTGAAGATTTGCCAAAGCAATTAATTAAGCAAATCGAGTTCCATTTTAACCACTATAAGGACCTTAAGAAGCCTGGCACTACCGTAGTTAAAGGCTTTGAGGGTGTAGAATCTGCGAAAGAAGTAATTAAAGCTGCAATTCAACGTTGGAACGACGCTGAATAATTCAGTTAAAAATAAAAATAGACTCTTATCGGAGTCTATTTTTTGTCTATATGAAAATGAGGGCCTAGGGACTGAGATTATTCGAGGATTGTGGACTCGATGGATTTGGCGAGATCAATTAATGAGGCAGCGTCAATGTCGGAGGCTAGGAAGATGAGAGCGAAGATATGTCTATCAGTAGGATCTTCTTGTTTAGTCTCAAGAAAATAGACGTTATTGAAAATCGGATAATTGAGATTTGCACTAGTAGTATCATTTGTTTGAGCGCCAAAAACACCATAAGTATTAAGTTTGGAAAAACCAGTCAGGAAGGGATTTTTTGTGGCATTGACTGGGGTAAGCTTGGTTTTAAGATCCTGCCAGAGTTGGTCGGAAAAATCGGGATGATCTTTGAATCGCTTCATTAGACTTAAAAGATCTGCGGTATTAGTGAGATGAGAGGCAAAGTTGGTATTACTATATGATTGATCTTTGAGAAAATCTTTCAAACGATCCTCGCCGAGGTCTGCAATAAGGGCGAGCGTGCAACCTTGATGATTGTCCTGAAGAATTTTTGTAAGACAGTTATCACGAGAGATTTGTTCAGATCCAACGGTTAGGAGGTCTTCTTTTTTCCAGTTTCCCTGTTCAATTTTTGTATAAGTAAGATAGGCGAGAAAGAGATTTTCAACCCCGAGACTGTTGTTTTGGGTAAAATCATTATTTCTGGCAATAATCTCTTGGTTGTTAAGGTCGTAGATGAGAATACTGTTGTTTTTCTTGCTGACTTGCGTGGCGAGCCAGCGATCAAGGGTGGGTTGTAGATTTATTTTTTTAAAGTTTTTTACAACCTGCTGGGTTTGCTCAGGTTTTGCGGTTTTTTCATTAAGATACTTCATGAGGTAAACAATACCAAATGAGAGGGCGACTACTCCGAAGGTAGTAAAAATGATGATAAAGAGGATTTTACCAAATTTCGGCATACTATGTTTTGATAGTTCATTAGGGGTAAGATCTTCTGGTGGCTGAACATTCATAGGTGGAGTTGTATTCTGAGGTGTATTGGTATTAGTGAAAATATTTTTTTGGTTTAAGTTATTTGGTGGCATAAATTCCTTTGTAATATTATTAATTTCCTTTTGGCGAAGCAGAGATGAGGCGATTTAAAAAGTTTTGAGCCTCAGCGTGATCAAGTAAACGGGGTCTAAAAGTATCATCATAAATGGTGGGAGAAATGCGGGTTTGAAGTAGTTTGTTATTATCAAAATAATGAGTAAGAATGAGACTACGAGTAGTATCTGGCCAGTAGATTTGATCAAAGAAAAGATTGCCTAGGCCATAGTAGATTGGTTTTTGGTTGTAAAGTTCATAAGTTTGGGGTTGGTGGGCAGAAGTGCCGACAACCATGTCGGCGCCAAGGTCGATTAGATGGCGGAAAAACTCTTTTTGGTTCTGAATTGGCTGGTTGCAGGCTGGGTAGGCAACTGGTTGGTCTGGATAGGCATAGCATTCAAAGTATTGAATATTAATAATAGTAAATTTTTGTTCAGCTTTGGCGGCAGCTATATCTTGTTTTACCTGCTCTTCGTTATAGGGGTTAGCACCTGGTGTGGTATCTGTTGCAATCTGGCCATTGGCGATACTGCTGGTAGAATGGTTGTAGGCGAGGAGACGAATGGACTGGTTAAGATCAAGCGGTTTTTTCGCTTCTTCAAGGTTTTCACCACCACCAACGGTCTTTAGACCAAGTTCATGATATTTAGCAATGGTCGCTAGGTTATTTTGGGTACCAGTATCATTATTGTGATTACCAGTAAGCTCTACAATATCAGTTCCAATTGCGTTAATAGTGTCGAGGGTGCGCCAGTCGGCACAGAGTGTCATGGTTTGATAACCTCCGAGACAACCTTCTTTGAAACTAACCTCGTTGCTGATATGGGTAAAGGTCTTAGATTTTAAGAAGTCAGCAATATGTTCTGCAAAATATGCCCCATTTTCAACCTGGTTGAGTTTTAAGGTGAGACGGCGAGTGAGGGCGGTGACGCCAGTCTCGGCTAATGAAACTAGTTTCTTCGGTTGATTCTGAGAAAAAATATTAGCAAGAAGATTGTGGATGGCTTCGGTTTTTGTTTGATCCATAGAATTATCGGTATTTTTTCTCGTAATATGCAGGATGGTAAAACGGGCTCCTGAATCTTGGTGGTCGAGATAAAAATCATTTTGGAGGCTGAGTAATTTAATAGTGGGGTTTAATCGTTCGGGAGAAATAAAAGTAATATGATTTTCTTGGATAAATTCTTTGTCGTTAAAATGTTCCAATGACAGATCTACCAGTGGATTATAGAAGTCGGTGGTCGGTAATTCGATTTTGGCCACGAGATAGTTCTTCGGATCTGAAGGTAATTTAAAAACTTGACTGTCTTGAAGTTCAAAATCGGAAAAATTTAATTTTCCTACCAGCTGATTACAGATAGTGCCTTGATCTAAAAAATTCAACTTAAGATTAGATAAGCAAGTGGATTGATCGAGAAGGTAGGTTTGGGTTTTATGGCAAAGGTTTTTAAATATTGTGATAGTGCTGAGAACGATAAAAATAAAGCCAAAAACTAGAGCGAAAAAAGGCGTACGATAGCGAGTTTTAGTTTGATGTGGTTGTTTGATTTTCTTAGTTTTTATTTTGTGGTAAGGTGTACTGTTGGAAGTCATAGATAATCATCCAATTAAACGTTTAATGGTTATTTTTATTTTAACATAAGTTTAAGTTGAGGTATAATTTAAGCATGAGTTTTAAAATTAAACTTTTTGGTGGAAAGTCTAAAGAAAAACATTTTGATGTTGAATCTCCAAATAAAAACGTTAAATGTCGAGTAAAGATAGCAAATGGCCGAATTTATTATGAGGTAAGAAAGAATAATGACGTATTAGTACGAGAATCTCGTCTTGGCTTTAAGTTGCATGGAGAAAATGATTTAGGGCAAGATTTGGTACTCGTGCGGACACAGAAGAAGAGTGAAAGTTCAGTCTGGGAGCCGATAGTTGGTGAGGAAAAACAGATCCATAATGAATATAATGAAACGGTTTTTTATTTGTCGGAGACGACGGAAAAGCAAAGACTTTTTTCATTACGTTTTCGAGTCTTTAATGAGGGGGTGGCCTTTCGATATGAGATACCTCCGCAGCCAAGTTTTCAACGCATTATAATTATGGATGAGCTAACAGAATTTAATTTGGATTTAAACGGTCAGGCTTGGAGGATCCCAGCTTATCAGGCGACTAAGTATGAGTTGAATTATGAAAAGTGGCCAGTTTACGAGCTAAGAGATTCGGTGCATACACCTTTGACTGTGGAAACTAATAACAATAAATATGTTGCGATCCATGAGGCGGCACTTTATAATTATGGTTCGATGACCTTGAAGATGAATGCGGACAAACATCTTCAAGCAGATATTACACCGCTGTCTGATGGGGTGAAAGCCTATGTTGATCTTCCCTTTGATTCTCCTTGGCGAGTAATCATGATTGCGGATTCGGCGATTGAACTGACGGTGAACCGAATGATTCTGAATTTAAACAATCCGCCAAAAGAAGACTTTAGTTGGGTGAAGCCATTGAAATTCTTAGGAATTTGGTGGGCGATGTATGTTGGGGAGTGGACCTGGGCGGAAGGTAGGAAGCACGGTGCTTCTACTGAGCATGCAAAACAGTACCTGGATTTCTGTTTAAGACTCGGTGTATCTGGACTTCTGATTGAGGGGTGGAATAATGGCTGGAGCGGCGAATGGTCAATGGATGGTAAGTTTACGGATTACCTGCATCCAGTGGCTGATTTTAATATGGAAGAAGTTTCCGAAAAAAGCAGGGGATGTAATATTGAGCTGATTGCTCAGCATGAAACGGTTGGACAGATTGATAATTATGAAAGGCAGCTTGAAAGTGCGTTTTCTTATCTTGTCAGTAATGGTATTCATTATGTGAAAACTGGGTATACTGGTTCAAAGATGTTAATTCGTGGAAAACAGGAGTATCACCACTCACAGGCTGGGGTACTGCATTACCAAAAGACTGTAGAGCTAGCGGCAAGATATCAGATTATGTTGAATATCCATGAACCAATTAAGGGGACTGGGATTGAGCGGACTTATCCAAATATTTTGACAAGAGAGGGGGCGAAGGGACAAGAATATGAAGGTGGAAAGATTAGATTAAACCATGCAACGATCTTGCCTTTTACAAGAATGTTATGTGGCGCCTTTGATTATACGCCTGGAATTTTCGATTTGAAGAATCCAGCGAAGCGTGTTTACACAACCCTTGCCAGACAACTTGCCTATTATGTGGTGTTTTATTCTGGAATGCAAATGCTGGCGGATCGACCAGAGATGTATGAAAAACAGCCAGCGGTCTTTGAATTTTTACAGAAAGTTCCAGTTAATTGGCAGATGACGATTCCGCTACTCGGGAAAATTGGAGAATATTATGTCGTAGCAAGACAAGATCGAGATTCCGATGATTGGTATGTGGCGGGGGTAACCAATGAAGAGCCGAGACGAGTGAACTTAAATATGGAGTTTTTAGAGGAAGGTATAAAATATACCGCTTATATTTATCGTGATGGTGAAATGTGTGATTACCTCGAAAATCCATTGGATATTATGATCGAGAAGAGAGTTATTCAAAGAGGTGAGTTCTTAGATATCTGGCTAGCAGCTGGTGGTGGCTTTGCGGTGCGTTTAGTTAAAGGATATTAGTCTCTTAAGTTTTCGTGTAAAAATCCCCAAAGCTGGGGATTTTTATATATTAGGGGTTAAGAGGCTAAAGTGGTCCTCTTAGCTGTCTAATTCGGCTGTTAGAATTAGTCTTTCGGTATAATCATTTTCGGCAATTTTTTCACCATGACAAGTCATAAGTGTCAGAGTGGGAACGGATTTTGGCTCCAAGACCTTTGACATGCTGATGCTATTCTTGTCTTGGATATAGAGGTTAGTGATTTTGTAAGTATGGTTATCAAGTTTAATCTGGTCGTTCAGTTTGAGATTGTGTAGGCTGCCGAAGACGGTTGAAGAGTGTCCGATGATAAAGGTGTTGTTTTCGGCGGCGTAGTATAGGCCTGCAATTCGATCAGGTGAGGTGAGGGTATAATCGTTGTTCAGTTGTAGGACTTTGATGGCAGATTTGAGATTGATTTTTGGAGCTTCTAAAATCAAGTTAGAATTTGCTTCAACGTTATGTGGCTGCATGCCAAAGTAGCCGAAAATAGCAAACAGAAAAAGATAGATACAGATAAAAATTTTATGTGAATAATGCTTCTTGAATCGCATTTTTTCTCCCAACAACCTTAATGGTTTTATTATAACATAAGCTGAATGAAATATAGAAGTAATAGTAGTTTGTGTGTTGAGCGAGATGTTGATGATTCTTTAATAGGAGATTTGATCTATAAAAATACACTAATTTTATTAAGAGATCTTCATTAAAAAACGCCCCGAGTGGAGCGTTTCAAAAGAAAAAAGTGAGAGATGAGAGTCTAGTCTTGGTATTTTTCGTAGGTAAAATCACGATACAAGCTTTGATCTTCCTCGAAATTATTGCCATTTGGATCTTTGACCATGGCTTCCATCAACTGATGAAGAACATTAAACTGAGCCATGTAGATATACTCGTCATATCCTTCAACTTTGATCTGATCCCCCCAATCTCCTGACATCTTAAAAGCCCTCTTGTATTTTTTGTGCGGATCATTGCCAGACCTGATACCAATAATGGTAATTGTGACTGGAGACTTCTCGCCAATAAGGTCTTGGTCTGCCGCAAACGAAATAGTAACAGACTGAATCCCTTCCGCCTTTGGCTTAAAAGTCTTACGACCAAGTCTCAAACAATGGCTCTCTTTATCAATTGTTACGACATATTCTGGGTTGTATGCTGTATATTGATTCATAAAATCCGTGAGAGCAATGGTCTTGGGTTTCAGGAACGTGGTAACGTCGTATACGATACTGGTCGGAGACAACGGTACTTTTTCTGCCTTTTTGTCCTTGGAACTAGCGGAGTCTTTGTTTGTTGATACAATCTCCACCTTTGATGCGACTTTTTGGTCGTATGGTGGCGGCGGCACCAAAGCTTCAACGGTCTCTTCGGTCTGTTTTTCTTGCTTTTTGGCAGCGAAGCTAGTGATTGGAGAGACGATTGTGATCAACAAACTAACTAAAAGGGTTACAAATAAATACTTCTTCATACTTTTTCCTCCTTTTTACTAAAGTACGAAATTTAGACAAAAACAAGATTTTGTCTTGACTCATGTATATATTATATAATATTTGAAAAATATTACAACTTATCGTATGGTTCAGTGATTGGGATTTGAATAGTAGTACCAAAACCTAGGCGTGATTTAACCTTGGCGCCAAGAATGGCATACTGTTCTCGTTGCTCGACGGTAATGATGGTGGAGTCATCCTTGATGGTGATGAAATTGGAAATTGGTCTAATGTCCGCAAGAGTGTCGCCAGCGGTGTTCATTGAAATAATAATATTACCCTTTTGTGGGGTTTTTAAAACATGGTTTAAATAAGAGACAATAATTTTGGTGAGAGCTAGGAAATTTTCTACCTGATGTTTTGGACGTAAGACATCGAGATCGAGGGTGTAGCCAGCACGCTCAAGGCGGATAACATATTCACGATAGATAGGGTCAATAACATCAGAAAGATACATAAATTTGCGTTCAAATACACTGGTGTGTACTTTATTTAAGTCAAGGATTTTGAGAAAATCTTGATTCTCTTTCATAACTTACATTATAGCATAGATTATATCACTTGAGAGATAAAAGCTTTGGATGACAATTAAGATGCTATGTTTTTTAGCCGTGGGTTGTGGATCAAAGCTAGACTCCAGGAGTATGAGTATTGAGGAGCTCGCGATGAGCGCGATAGTTTGGATCATGTGTTTCAACTTCTGCCCAAAAAGCTTTTGAATGATCGGGATGATTGATGTGGGCAAGTTCGTGAATGATTACATAGTCACGTTGAGCCTCAGGGACTTGCATAAGACCAATATTGAGTGAGATTGTGATGGCTACTGGAGAAAAAAGTGAGGTTTTGCGATGAGTACAGGATCCCCAACGACTGCTGGCATGAGATAAGACCACTTTATCGTAATGGTATCCAAAACGTTTGGCGAGGTATTCGAGACGGTAAGGTAGGTACTCTTTGGCTTGTTTTGTGAGTAATTTCTTTTTGAGATCACGAGCGCGTTGGGTGCTGGGGTCTTTGACTTTTAGTTTCTGGCGAATTTGATCTCGCATCTTCTCCAGGGTTTTTTTGACGACCAAATCAGATGCGAAGCTTGGTACCGTGGCCTGAAGGCGGCCAGAAGTGGAGATGGAAAAACTAACCGAGCGTGAACGGGAATTCCTGCGAATAATAACTTCACCAAATTCTGGGTCATTAAGCATAAATAGCTCCGTAAAAAGAAGATTGACGACCTTTAATACTAGGAAAGTTGAGAGAGAACGTGAGAAAGTTGTGTATCAAAAGTATGTTTGCCGGAGAGGATGATTGGTTTTTCGGTTTCAGCAGGGGCTTCCATGGCGCGAATACGAGAATCATATTCTTCTTTAGCGCGTGCAACGGAACGGAATTTTAATTTAAGACGAGCTTTGATGGTATTAATGTCGGTTTGGATCCAAACAAGGGTGGGATTATAGCCACAGATCTTGAGAAGTTTGCGGACGGCATTGCGTTCGTTTTCAGTATCGAGACCCCCTTCAATAATAATATTCTGTCCTGTTTTTGAAATTGCTTCCAGTACGACATGAATCTGTTTTTCGGTAAAGTCGGCTTCTTCACGTAAAGATTGTAGATTGTAATAAGGAGCTTTGAATCTCTGAGAAAATTTCTCACAAAAGGTAGTCTTTCCACTACATGGAGCACCGAAAACCAGGATTGCGCGCGGTTTAGTCTTCTTTTTACTTTCCATATTGAGAGTATTATATCACGGAGTTAGAGATGGATCAATTTATAATTTTTGGGCTAATTTAGATTTGGCTCCTAAATCTTTTAATTTCGAATCGAATGGTTGATAGTAGGGGGTGGTCATCAGTGAAGAATTAGTAAGTAAAATTTGTGAAGGAAAATAAAAGAGCCAACAAATAAAATTAGCGGGGGCAAAGAGGAAGAATGGTAAGATACCGATACGAGCAAGATATGAGATGACAACGGTTAGGTCGCAGCAGATAAAAAGCGTAAAACCAAAGAAGTTACATAGTGCGGCTCGGCGAAACTTAGGCGCTTCCCTTTTGATCCAGTAACGAGCGAGAATTAGGTTTAAGATAAGAGTATTGGCGTAGATGAAGGCGACGCCATAAAGTGGTGAGACGTCAGTGATTCTAGCAAATGAAAGAATAAGAAGATTATAGATAGACCAGAGAATGAAAATCTTTGGATTAAGACTAGCGTAGCGAGCAATATGAAAATATTGAGCAAGACAGAAGATGATGACACCAATCGGTGAAATATTATTGTACAGCAAAATGATGTCGGCTAAAAAAGTAAAAAGAAGTGCAAACCTTAAGAGATAATCTTTTGGAGCGAAAAAAGAGGCATAGAGGAAACATGTGAAGATAGTACAGACTTTGACGAGGCTGGCGGCATCAAGAAGAGGGCGTGGAATTAAGTGTTCGCCAAAAAGAAGATTGAGTAGATCTATGGTAAAGAAATAGACAAACATGATCGACCAAAGGGTGATCCAGAAGGTGAGACTTGAGAATATGCGAATAAATAAAGAATGATTAGCGTCTAAGGTATGGCGTTTAGATGCTCGAATGGCTTGAAGTTTGTTTTTGTACATAAGAAGAATAGTTTAAGTATAGCGGATAGATAAAGAAAAACCTAGAGATAGTTTTTATTATGTTATAATGGAAAATATTAGGGGCGTAGTACAACGGTTAGTATAGCGGTCTCCAAAACCGTAGATCATGGTTCGATTCCGTGCGCCCCTGCCATATATTGAGGGATCTCGGTATTACCGAGGTTTTTTGTTGTAATTTTAAATTAATTTTATTGGAGACTAAAGGTAATAGTCTTATGGATTAAGATTTCGGCGATATTTTTTGTAATAGTAGAGTCGAATGCAGAAAAGTATGATTTCAGTAATCACGCGAGTAATGGCGACGGAATATAAATTGAGATTACTAGAAAGATATAGAAGAATAAGCGAGACGAGATTAAAGACTGTGGAGATGATAGTGGAGAGGGTGACTTTATTTTGCTGATTAATGACTCCAAGCGTAGGCCAGCCAAGTAATGTGTTGATAAAGCTAAAAAAGATTGTGATGGCAAGGATTTGTATGATAGGGTGGGCGGCTGCGTATTTGTCGCCAGCAAGTACCTGAAGAGCTAGGGGGAGTAGAATGATAATGAGACCCGTAAAGAGGAAGACGAGTGGGATAGTTTTTTGGAAAATTTGCTGAATAAACTTTCGGCTTTTTTGGCGTACCATAATTGGGTAAATGCCGCTGGAGAGCTGGCCCAACAGGGCTTGAATAGCGCCAATAATTTGGATAGAAACACCGAAGAGAGCTACTTCGGTTGAAGAAAAGACTAGGCCAATAATGATTGTACTGATAGCATTAAAGGCTGTTGCGGAGACGTCGGAGAGAAAATATATTAGACTAATTTTTAGACTATGAATGCTAGATTTTAATTTTGGGCGAATAAGCCTGAAGTTTCTTTTTTGAAGCTCAAAAGCAACCAGGATGATGGCGATGACTGAGGAGAGGATATCAAATAGTGGAATTAATATAATTTGATGATCTTGTCTGACAAAGAAAATTGTAAGGAGGAAGGAGATTGTTTTCATGACAATGAACCGAATTGTCATGACATGGATAATTTCGAGCCCGCGAAATAGAAAATCGAAGAGGAAGATTGAGAGGAAGACGGTTAGATAGGATGTGATGGTGAATAGGAAGTTATTGCCTAGTATGGGAAAGAAAAAACTGAGAATGATTATTAGAAGGAGCCCAATTCCACCAAGAAGAAGGCGGGCCAGGAGGGTGTCGGCCATGATTTGTTGGATCTTATTTGTGTCATTCTTAATTTTGGCAATTTCTTTAGTAGCAGAGAGCATGAATCCGAAATCTAAAAAGATTTGTAGGAAATTCATGACAGTTTTGATAAAGGTCAGGTTGCCGTAGGTTTCAACCGAGAGTCGGCGAGTAAGAATGGGGAGGATGAGGAATGGAAAAACCATTTTGGCTAATTGGAAGATGGCAAGCCAAAAGGTATTTTTCTTTACTTGGGTGAGTTTAATCATTGTTCCCTTTTTTAGTGACTAGCATGGAGGCAATGAATAGCCAGATTGCATAAAAGCTAAGTGACTCGAACTGGAGATAAAGGTAGAAGATAATGAGAAGATAGTGGTAGCGAAAGGCGAGTCTGGAATTTTTAGCAAGATATATTAGATAAAAGATAAAGAGAAAAAGAGCTATGACGCCAAATTCACTAATAATACGTGTATAAAGGCAATATGAAACACTATCGTCATGATAGTTTGGATTTTCTAGATCGTTGACTTCCTTTAAATAGGTGCTTTTATAGTCTTTTTTTGCTTGAGCATGACCGAGACGGACGGGATAAATAGAATTGCCAAGGCCGAAACCAGTAAAGAGTCCGAGCGGAGATTTAGTATAACCAAAGAGACTGGCCGAAATTCGAAAAACACGGCTAGCAAATGAACCATCTGAATTGATCCCAGATTGCCTGGCTAGGAGAAGACATTCTTCGGTATTTTGATTTGCTTCTTTGGTACAATCGATGGTGGTCTCTGGGTTAGTTCCAAGAAAGCCAAAGAAGATTTTATGGAAACGTCCGTTAACGGCTGAAATGGTTGTGAGAAAAATGAGAAAGGCCACAAAAGTGAGGGGGAGAAAAAGTTTTTCTTTAATCTTTGGCAGATAGAGCGCTGCTAGGATGACTAAAATGATTAAAATATCAAGAATAATGCGAACGCCAGCGCCAAAAAGGATGGCGGAATAAGCGTATAGGACAATTAAAAATAGCAAATCCCTGCGACGAGTCAGCCAGAAGAGTGGGAGTAAAATACCAAACAGATGCATGCCGATAAATGATGGTTCGGTGAAGAAGAATTGTACACGGTTTTTTGCGAGATAGTTGCGTTTGAAGATTAAATTAAAAAGATTTGTGACTGATGTTAGGTGATATTTAATGGCAAAATATTCGAGCAGGCCGATAATGAGACTAGCGAGATAGGTAATAATAATGATAGAGGCGAGACGGTTAAGTTGTTTTTTGAGATCCGATTTTTTGTGTTTTGTATAAAATTCAAGAAAACTGGTGAGGCAGGCGAGACCTAAAATGATCGGGACATAGGCAGAAAGATAGTCATCTAGCCGACCTTTAAAGAACAAGCAGGTGATGGTTCCCAGGATAGTGAAGCTGGTAAAAAAAAGAAGGATGGGGCGTAGTTTAGGGAGGAATGGTTTTAAATAATAAAGATTCAAGATGGCGTATAGGAAAAGAATGAGTGGCGTAATGGTGGCCCAACCGTTGGAAGGGGCAAAGATGAAGTTTTCAAAAGGTAGCGTGGCGGCAGCGAGATAAAAAAGAAAGTCAGAATTAAGGCTGGCAAGTTTTTTCAAAACATATTCGGTAATATGTAGAAATGACTTCACAGGTATATTTTACTCGATATTTTTAGATTTTACTACTTGGATGTGTTTTGTTTTGCGCGGAGTCGACCGATTAGCTGAAGGATTAAGAAAAGGCGAAACTTAAAACAAAATAGAATAAAGGCTTTTGGTGGTGAGAAGTATCGTAGTGGCGCTAAGTAGATGGCACGATAAAAAAGAGGAATATTGTATAGAGTTCGGAGGGTTTTTCTTGGATGGTGATTCTGCGGATGGCAACAAAAATTCACTAGGATAAAGAAGAGGTGGGTGGCAATGAAAGCTTGAAGTGATTTTTCGAGGTGTGGAAAAAGATCGGGATATTGAAAATGAAGATAGGTGCTAATTTTTTGCAGAGCACGGTGATAATTCTCTGCGTAGTCTTTGGTGAAGGTGCGGACGGTAGAGCGTTGGTGGACTTGATAGATGTAAAGAGGTTTTTCTAAAATTCCAACTCGGTCGAAGTTTTTTAGAATTGTAAAATTATACAGAGCGTCTTCGGCCACTTTAAGATCTGGGTCAAAAAGAGTAGTTTTTAGACTATGATGAAAAAGCTTCATGTGGCAGAAATTATATCCAGTTTCGAGATCAAGTAGTTTTTTGAGAAAGTCGGAGGTGGAGATGATTTTATAGGGGAAATTTGATGATGGAGGAAGGATTGCTTTCTCTGTGAGGGGTATTTTTTGATCTGAGGAATAGATGCGACGTTGATAAGTGGAGCTGACGTATTTTAGTTGATGTTCGGTTGCAAAATAGTAAAGATCGGAAATAAAAGTGGGGGCGAGCAAGTCGTCGGCGTCAAGAAAACAAAAATATTTACCAGAAAACTCTCTTAGTCCGTGATTACGGGTGCGGCTGACTCCTTGATGAGGGAGATTGAAAAAACGAATATGACGGTTATTTTTTGTATGATTTTTATTTTTAGTATTTTGATATTTTGCAATATATGACTCGCAAATCTGTTTTGATTGATCGGTTGAGCCGTCGTTGATAAGAAGGATTTCAAGGTTAGGATAGTCTTGACTCAGTACGGAGTCGATGGTTTGCGGGAGAAAGGAGGCTGCATTATAGATGGGAATAATGACGGAGATAAGTGGATGCGAGATTACTTGTTGTTTCTGCATGGAATCTAACAACTCTTATGGTATTTTCTGCCAAAGAATTTGGCAAGCAAGAAGCTAGTGATTTTGTTGCACCAGTTAACGGGTTCAGTTTCAATAATCTTGAGTTCTAAGATATTTGTTTTTTGATCGAGGTCGGGATATTTAGTATAGAGAAAGACGTCAAGAAGAAGCTCTGAGATACGACCAAAGAATCTAGCGTGAAACTCATCGTATTGATTGATCTCAGCTTTGGTAAGGGTTTTTTCAAGATTCATGAGGACATCGAAGAGAAAATTGCAGTATTTATTAAAAATTTCTTTGCGCATAATAAAAATATTAAACATATGTGCGGAACGACGGATTTTGAGTCGATCAAACTCGGGAAGATATTCTGGATGGCGATCTTGGATAATTTGACGAGTTTTATCAAGCGGCCCAATATGTAAGGTGTGAGCGTAGTGACTATATAGACTTTCAATGTAGTACTTACGTTTTTTCGGGAGAATTATATCATATTTGATATTTTTTCCAGCGCCATAGAGAAGGGATTGTAGATAGTCTTTAGTGAGGATCTCTTTGTGGTTTATTTTTAACAGAAAACGGCGATAATGAACAAGACCGTAAAATGAATTTGGATCTTGGTCTTTTATCGCTTGATTTTGCCAAAGCCAATAGAGGCCAGTGAGCTCGGAATAGTTATGATTTTTTTTGGAAATATTCTTACCCGTATTATCAAAAGAGAAGCTGTCAGGTAATTTTATGTCTGAATGTTCGGCTTGAAAAAAATGCGAGCCAACTAATAACGGCCGGTATAACGGGTCGTCTGGCATCGTGTAAAGTTTATGAGTTGCAACGATAACCTCCAAGGTTGGGTCGGTTCCCTTTTTCATCTTCCCTATTATACCATAGAAAAATCCTCTCTAGATGAGAGGACTTTCTGAAATTATTCTAACGCTTCTTTTCTTTAACTTCGTTGCGACCGAGGTTTTTCTTGGTTTCTACGAAAACAACGTGCTTCCTTAGAATTGGGTCATATTTTCTCAAGCTGAGCTTGTCAGGGGTATTCATGGTATTCTTTTTAGTGTAATAGGCACGGATACCAGACTCTTCAGATACGAGACCAACGAGTTTGCGTTTTGTATTACTCTTCTTTGACATAATTACGATTATTTTATCATGGAAATTAGGTTTTGTAAACTAAGTGAAGAAAAGAACTCTAGAGAAATAATGGAGAGAGGTTGGTTACTAATCGATTGGATCGAAATCTTCGGTTTGACTGTCTGAATAATCAATGAATGGTTCTAATTGTTGATTATTTAAATCATCAAACTTTTGTTCAATTTGGGTCTCATAAGCATTGAGCGATTTAAAAGGCATAAATTGGGCGGCACGTTTGGAGTAACTAAGTGAGAGATGCGTGGGGTCTTTAAAATGAGGAAGGTAAAGAATATCTTGATAAGGATTTTTAAAAAGCTCTGTGCCTAAAGAGGGGTTTTGTTGATTAGCCGGCACGGTGACCTCCTATTTGTTGGTTACGTTCACGCATGGTTGCTTCAGGTCGAAAATTCGTACCCAGCATAAGGGCATTTTTACCATAACGTGTTTGAATGTCTAAGGTAGCTTTCTGAAGCCGAAGAGCTTGTTCGGTTTCTTGTTCGGTTTTTATTGGAGAGTCAAAAAGGTTGAGCTGTGTGGCTTCAGTAGTATTGTTTTGATTAGATAGAATATGATTGGCAGTGATGCCGACACGACGAACCGTGGCGTGATTTGGTATGATTCTTTGATAAATTTCTAGTGCGGCTTGTGAAATTATTTTGGCACTACTAGTGTTATGAGGAAGGTTTTTAGAAGCGTGAGCGAATGGAGAGCGACTAGGATCAGAGAAGCCTAGATCGAGGATGATTTGATCTGTGAATAGATTTTTTTGAGTTAAATCGAGGGCGAGGCTGTGGGTCATTTCTTTAATAATGGTGATGGTTTCAGCGCGATTATAGGGGCGGTGTAAAACTTGTCCAGAGCAGAGGCAATGGTTGGCGGCTTGGTAATTTTTAATATCGGAGATAGTGGTTGGTTCATAACCCCAAGCGTGGTCAATGAGTAATTCGGCGTTCACGCCAAAGATTTTAAAGAGTTTAGAGGAGGCAGTAAGAGAATATCTGGCGAGATCACCCATGGTATAGATGCCAAGATTATGAAGCCGTCTGGAATAGCCTGGGCCAATACGCCAAAAGTCGGTTAGTGGAGCGTGGGTCCAAAGCTTTTCGCGGTAAGAAGATTCCGTAAGTTCGGCGATACGAACACCGTCAGGATCGGGTGGTAAATGCTTGGCGACGATATCCATGGCGATCTTAGCTAGATATAGATTCTCGCCAATACCAACAGTGGCGGTGATACCGGTGTGCCCAAGAACATCTTTTACAATGGTACGAGCAAGTTGATGGGCGGTCATCTGATAGGCTTGAAGATAACTAGTAACATCAAGGAATGCCTCATCGATAGAGTATATGTGGATATCAGTGGGAGCAAGATATTGAGCATAGATACCAAAAATAGAGGTACTCACATCAATGTATTTTTGCATTCTGGGAGGAGCAATAATAAAAGAGCCTTTGGGCGCCTTTTTATAGACTTGAAAAAGACGATCACGGCCACCAACGCCAAGAGCTTTGAGGGCGGGAGAAACTGCGAGGCAGACTGTTTTATCGGTGCGAGTAACATCGGCAACTACTAATTTGGTGGTTAAAGGATTAAGTCCACGATCTACGCACTCAACTGAGGCATAAAAAGATTTAAGGTCAATCGCAATGTAAGTGCGAGCATCGGCTGAACTTTGTTTTGGTAGAATTTGATGAGGCATTGAGTAAATAATTCCCTGTGGATATTTAAACATAAAATGTTTGGTTGTGGTATAGGGTGCTCATTGTTTTGACAATCTTTGAATATATATTATAATATATCGGTATCTAGAAGTTATAACTTCGAAAATTGTTCTTTAAAAGGAGAAGAAAGATGGGAAAAATACACAATCGTGTCACTATCGTGACAGAACTTGAGAATGCAAATGTGATCACCAATTCAGGGCCACATTATGCTGGGGACGTTTTTGCGACGGCGATATTGTCGATGTTGAAGAGAGTGCGAGTGTTGCGCACGAAGGATCAAAGTTTGGTTCAGTATGCTAAGAAAAATGGACCAAGGGGGTTGATAATGTTTGGTATTGGGGGAGAATTCAGAATAGACAAAAGACGTTTTGACTGTCACCAAGAGGGGTTCGAAGAACATTATAGTGATTTCATGAAACTCTCAACCGCAGGGCTGGCTTGGCGTCATTATAGTATGGAGATCTTGTCTAATTTTGATTGTCCTCTGCAATTAATTGTAGAGGCGACAATGGAAGTGAGTCATGATTTAATCCATGGAGTTGATGCGAGCGATCAGGGTTATTCGGCTAGTGGGATTGAAATGTCAGTGTCAGAAGCAATCAATTTGTTTAATCCGAATTGGAATGATCAAAATCAGGATTCTGATGTGGCTTTTTTGCAAGCTGTGAGTTTTGCGCAAAAAATTCTGGAAAAAGAAATCAAACACGTAGTGTCTGTTGTTAAGGCAAAGAGTGAGATTGAGAATATGATTGCGCATAACGAGGGTGAGTTCCTTTATCTTCCAATGTATATTGACGGTTGGGAGGAATATATACTGAGATCTTTTAACCCTAAAGCTAAAAAACTACTGTACTGCGTTTTTCCTAATCTTGAGGGCGAATGGAATGTGCAGGCGATTTTGGGCTCAAGAGATAATTCGGGTTGTAAGAGAAAGAAGCTACCTACAGCTTGGTGCGGATTATCGAATGTATGTTTAGCATCATTAACTGGGGTACAGGATGTTATTAGTTGTGAAGCTGATGGTACATTAGTTAGATCCAGATCATTAGCTGGCGCACTTGCATTAGCGCAAATTGCAATTTCTTCTTAAATATTTGGCTGGAGTAATCCAGCCTTTTTTAAAGGAGAATAATATCTACTTCCCTAATATCTACTTCCCTGGCGTGAAGGTTGCTTGGAGAGCTGATTGTCTTACTCTTAGAAATTCTAGGATGCGGCATTCGCGAATTATCATCTCTTCCTTTATTTGAGTTTGTGTTCCTTGGCAGTTAGCAATAAAAGCTTGATTAGTAGTAATGGCTTCATCGAGGCTGACTGTTTTTAAAATAAAATCTGCTTCCTGTTCATCTTGATCAAGGTGCTGAGAATGAATCTGATCGGAAGTTTGGCAGGTATAGTAATAATTTTGTTGGACAAAAATAGTGTCTTTCAATGCACTTGACTTTTGAATTCTCAAGGCTTCGCCGAATTCTTGAACACTATCTGGGATGACAGTGAGGCCAGTTTCTTCCTTGAGCTCGCGAATGAGTGTATCAAGGTGGCTTTCACCTTCTTCGATGCCGCCGCCGGGAAGTTTGTAAAAATGATATTTTTGACTATAAATAAGAGAAATAAGGTTATCTTTATTGAAGATAATGCCTCGAACGGAGGGGCGGTAAGATTTTGGCCAGCTTGGGTCGTAATCTTTTGCATCGATAGTGAAAAGTTGTTTCATTGTTATCCTTGATCAGTTCTGATAGCTTAAATATAGCATAAAAAGGTTCTAATTAGAAAGCGCTTAGCCTTGACACTGTTCAATATATATTATATAGTTTTGAGGCTGAACACGAAAGTGGGAGGAGTATTTTAAGAATTTACCAACGAATTTTTCCTTCTTGTTTTTTAAAGCAATGTTAAGCATTCTTTTTTCTTGTCTTTTAGGCAGTGTTAAGCTGATGATTTTTTAAATAATTATCGGTTTGGCGCTGCTTAAAAGAAGCGGTGCTACCAATGTGAGGAAAACCTCTTAATCTTATATGGGCATTGGGTCCGAAAGGAGAAAGGAAGAAAAATGAAGAAGTTGATGAGTTTAGTAGAGGTTAAAGAATTTTTTGAAAACGAAAAATGTTTTGAAACCGAAACAACTTTTTTAATCAATGAATTTGGGAAATATCACTCAAATATTTGTTTTGTTATTGATAAGGAGTTTGACTTAAACGAATATAATGGGCCGATGAATCCATTAGAATTCTATGAGGATTATGAAGTTACTGCCAATATGAACATTGATTTTAATGGCTGGACAAGCTTCATGTTCGGAGATTTTTGGATTTCCAAAAGAGGTGATGCTTGTTTTAGACCAATGGATGCTGTTCTAGCAAAGCATATACTTATTAAAGTCAGCTGGGGTGGTAGTTATAATCACACCAGGGGGAGAAAGTCATCAGAAGTGGATCATATAAAAGACGTGTTATATTTTAGACATGCTACATCCAACGGCGGTGGCGAAGGTTATGATTATTGGGTGGTGCCAGTTGGTTTTCGCTATATAATTCATGATGATGAGTTTGATGGCCAGACTTGTAAGGCTATGGAATCAGAGGTTCAAAGTGTAAAAACACCGGAATACTGTGAGAAAATCTCGCATAGAAAACATGAAGAATTAGACCGTGCTGCTAAGAATATCGAAGAAAGAAAAAAGGCGGTTGAGAAATCAAAACGTGATAAATTCCTATACGAGGAAGAGCTGACGAAAATTCAGAGAGAGCTGAAGAAGCTTTCTAAGCCACGTAAGTGGAGCACATATTCTGTGGACCAGTTGGATATCGGAGAGATGTTTTTTACTTTGGGATATACACAGTATCTCTATAACAGTGCAAATATTTCTTTCGTGAAGGATTATTTGTCTAAGAAACAGGCCGATATCATAAACGCTGAAAAAGAAAGACAAGTTGCCTATGACGCTAGAATGAAATTTACGCCTAAATTTGAAGAATTGACTGGCGATCTTGAGGAGATAGGTTGGACAATTCTGTGCGATGACAAGGTCTATGTGACGAATCCAAACAAGGAGGTGGATGGATACCTTGGGTATGAAAATGAAGTTTTATCATACGAGTATTCAAGTAAAGGCCTGAGAGCTTTGCGTCACGATATAATCGTCGAAGAGGACAGGCAGGCGGCTGAAAAAACGAGAGAAGTAAATAGTAAGCGTATTAAGAGACTCTTATCTAGTACAGAACTGCCGGAGAAGCTCTGGTTTTTATTTGAGGGGACAGAGGCTCTTGATTCGGAGATTCTTGAGGAAGTGCAGGCAATTTTAAAAGCATCTTATGATCCAAAAAATGAGGTGGACCTGCATGAGCTGATAAATTGTAGCTTTAAGAGCAAAGTTGAGGCTAGTAGACGTTTAATCGAGCGTGCAGGCGGCAAGATGCAGCTGAAACTTGAGGGGGTAGCGAATTGTCGCAAACTGGCAAATTTTCTTGTCGGTAAATAAATTTTAGTTGGTAAATATTTTAGACCCCTGGAGTAATCCGGGGGTATTTTCATTGACAAACTATTTGATAATGGGGTTTTTGACTTTTTATGCATTTTATGTTATAAAATCTAGGTAATTATTGCTTTTTGGCATAACTTAAGTATTTTAAAGTAATATTCTATGATTTTTTGCGACTAGTTATGTTGGCTAGTTTAATCAATATAACCAGTCGCAGAAAATTCCTTCTGCGATCTAGTATATATATGCGGTAAGAGCCGCAGAAGGAGGCAGTAAATGAAAGAGTTAAGAATTAAAACTCTTGTGGGAATGGCTATAGAGAAGTGGGCGCAGTCCCCTGTTGTTTCTGACGGAGTCAGACCATACCCGGTCGAAAAAGAGGAGGTCGCGTTGATCTTCCTCGACGGTAGCAACGTTACCATCAAGGAGGCGGAAGACGGCTCTGGACGAGTTGTCTGGGAGTGGTCTGATAATAAGAGGCCTTTCTCTTGTCGTCCAAAAAACGGACCAATAAAAGTAAAGATCTCTGAGGACTTGGACTCCGATTACCTTGAGATTTTGGTGAGTGGTACAGCTGAAACGGTACTACTTGTTTCCAAGGAAGAGATGAATTTATGTGAGGAGATGTTTGAAAAAACGCCTCGCATGATGGAGAAGCGTCCAGTTTGGATTTTTGCTGGTGGGTCTGGACTTGGCAAGTCTACCATTGGTAGGTTTCTAGAGCTTCAAGGGAAGGTTATCTACGAAACCGACTCTGATCAGAAGCTGCCAAATTTGATTATGGCAGACGTGATTGTAGCTGGAAACAGAAACAAAAGTCTTACCATCGATGATATTTGTGCAAGACTGCCGGATGAAGTTGAGCCAATCTTTGTCGAGTTTTTCTTTGGCGGAGGAATATCTGACAAAGAAATGAGATGAGAGGAATCTTCCTGGGGTGGCCCGCCCCGCAAAATTGCCCGTAGAATTGCCCGTAGAATATATTAAGACCCTCAGGGAGGGTCTTTTTTTCTTGAGCGCTTGACATATCATATATGATATGTTTTAATATTGAAGTTAGTCCAACTATGGACAAAAATTGGAACCCAGGCCGTGTATACGCTGGGTAGTTCTTTGAGAAAGGAGGTACTTGTATGAGTACCATGAGAGAAAGTAACCAGGCCCTAGAGAGCCAAACAGTCCGTTTTAACATCAGTGGAGGTCCTAGTAGAGATAGGATCTTTGATGCGTGTAAATATTTACACGATAAGATTAAAATTGACTTGGACTTTAAAGTTATTCTGGGGTATTCGACCCCGAAGGATGATCCTTATTCAGCGGCGCTAGAGATACCAGTAAGGGACTTTAGGGTCCATAAGATCATGCACGAAGATGGATCTGGGGAAAGCTTCATGCTTTCCGGACGATGCAAGGCGGATCTTAATCCGTGCATGCCGATGATAAAGAAGTACAAGGAATACAACTTTTCAGCTTGGTACAATAGCAAGCGAAGAGTTGGCTGGATTTCACTATCAGAAAAGGAGGGGTGATATGAAATTTTCAGTACAGCCCTTAAGAAGGATTAGCTTCTTAGCTTATGACTATGAGGTTGAAGATGAATTCTTGGGCGATGTAGGCTCTGCGAAAGTGGAGTTTGTAAACGGACTGGTGCTTTTTATCTCTAAGAGCGAAAGCATCTGTCCAAGCGGCCACGGCACCTGTACCTATGGGTCATGGGTCTGGAAGGATAAGCCGTTGGGTGGAGCTGCGATAGTGGCTGAATTCTCTTTCCTGCCGGTAAGAGTAGAAGAGGATGAGCGTTATCTTTCTGTAAAGGACTTAAATAATCGTGAGATTATTGCGGTCTCCAAAGACGGAGGTGACGGCTACTATCCGGACGGATATATCGATATTGACTTTGAGCATTTAAATAAGCACAAAAGTTAAAATCGATGAAGTGTTTCTCCCCCCCCAACTTTGGGGGGATTTTTGCTTAAAATAAGAAAATCCCCGACCGAGTGGCCGGGGAAAATAGATTCTACCTTTGTCGTTCTGGACTATCTGGAAGCTTCCGGGATGTTGTCCCAAATTTGCCTGAGATAGGCATCAGTGATTTTTTCTGAGCCACTAAGTGGCACCAGAAAATTATCTCTTCTATAGCCAGCCTTCTCCAGGGTATCCATAATGGATGGATCCTTAGAGAGATAGGTGTGGCCGTCTCGGTAGATAAAAGCTACCCTACCCGCATTGTAGCTATAGCTGCCAAGTCGGTCTATGGCAACTATATCTATACAGGCTTCGTTGAGAAGTGGGTAATATGTCGAATATATCCCGCCGCTTTCAACAGGGATACCACCACGTGGTACTCTAAGGCAGGAATCCAATAGATTTTCATCTATGGATCCAATACGGCGTTCGTCACACCATGCCTTGGCATCCTCCTCAAAGTCTTTGAGCGTTGCAACATCTGCGCTCACGTGAAGAGACTGCCATTTTGTTGCCTGATGGTACGGGTGCTCTCCATTAGAGAAAGGAACGTAAAACGATTCATTCCTGAACTCGGCTTGGCTGAGCAGCTGTATCAGTTTCCTGGTACATGGCGCGGCGTAGATCTCGCCGTTCATTACCCAGCAAACCATGCCATTATTGACAGCATATTCACCCTCACGATGTTCCGCGAGGTGAGTAAGATTTAATTGGTATGGCTGCTCTTTTCCTGGAGCGCTCACAAGAGGATATCTTGTTACTAAAAATCCCATGGTTTTTAATGTCTCCATTTTTTCTGCCATATCTTTTGTCATATTAACCTCCTTGCGGCTATTGCCGCTTCTAAAAAAATATTTCCGCGGCCTATTCCGCGGTTTAGTCTGCCAATTAAATTTTAATAGACAGATTAAACCACAGAATACACAAGGAGGATAGGTAGAATCTTTTAATGTACTGCTCTTTATTAGGGCTTATATATTATAACATGCTAATGTTATAATGTCAATGTAATAACAGGGGTGGTGGTAGCTCTTTTAAATTGAATGATTTATATTAAAAATAACCCAAGATGCTAATCTTTAGAATAAAATCTTACTTCAGTCAAAAGGTCAACCTAGGAGAGCATTTGATATTTGCTTAAAATTAGATTATAATGACCTTGTTTCAAATGAAATGCACATTAGGAAAGGGGGTTCTGTTATGGCAGAAAACAAAGGACTTAATGATTTTACAATCGATTGGAATAAGGCTCACAGAAGTTTTTTCTTTACAATTCAATGGGCGCCAGTGGTCGGAAGGCCGGTAAATATCGAGATGAGATATCCTGCGGTATGCTACAAGGATTTATACACTACCAATGATTGGAATCATCTCAGGGCGATGGTTGGATTGAAATCGCATAATCTGATGATGGTAGTTTCTAGCGAGGAAGCTTTCAGCCAAGGTGTAGTACAGATTGTGATATCTTCGGCAAATCATGATTATAACGAAAGTCTTATTGTGGACGCTCTGAAATGGATCAGCAGAGATTTCTTTGGAGTAAAATAAAATTAAATTAAATTTAAACCCCGGTTTCCCGGGGTTATTTTTATGGATGAAGATTGATGCTAAAAGTTGGATAACCGAAACTCTGCATCTTGCTCTCCACTTCTCTGATCGAGAAGAAACCAAAGTTTTTGATCCTAAGCCAGTCCATGCATGGATAATTAATAATATCCGAGATGGTGTGAATCTCAGCCCTCTTGAGAGCACGATAGGTGCGTGTCGTCAAGTTTAGGTATTCGATCTCTGTCTGGTCTTCTGCCTCGCTCCTTAAAAAATCCTTTGCTTTTTCCGCGCATGTGTACGGAGTAAAGGTAATTTTTCTGAGCTTTTGTCTTAGGGCAAATTCCTCTTGGAAGAGAGGGTTTTGCCTTAAAGCTTTTAATCTGCTGATGATTTCATCAGCAGTTCTTTCCTGAGCTTCAGAAGACTTGAGGATAGAAGGTAATGCTCTTGCGCTACGAATCTTACGAATAGCAAGTGTCTCAGTCTGTCTGATCCTGTTTGAGGTGACAGATTGATGTATGGCTACTTCGTAAACATCCATTACCTTACCTTCCAGGCCATATCTTTTTGAGATAACCTGGAATTCCTTCTCAGTCAGGCAACCTCTGATCCCTGCTTGAATCTTCCGGCACTGATCTGTGGTCGGATTCTGGTACGTCTCGTAACTCAAGTTCCCGAACACATAATCAATGGAAGAGGTTTGATCCTCCTTGAAGATCTTGCAGAAATCCTCAAACTCTACCACTTCTGGTCTTTCTCTCATGAGATCGTAATGAACGACCATATATAAGAGATTGATCGTGAAAGAGTTGGCTGTAAAATCGTGGCGCAAATACCCTTCCCTATCTAAAGCAGCAGCAAGTTCCAGCAAATATTTTGGAACTTTACGAATGTAAGATTCATCGCGATCTACCAGGTAAGCGGTATGTCTGCCATGCCAGATAATCTCTTGAAGTGTTTTGTAGTACTTTCTGAGATATCTTTCTGTTTGCTTGGAGAGCTTGAGTTGATCAAGACTCTGTAATCCAGTTGCTTCCCTGACTGGAGTAATATAATATTCACTTCCAGCATATAAATTATTGATCATTTTTTCTTCCCCCTTTGGAAAAATCTTAAAACAGGGTTAGCTGCTAGAGTCAAATCTAGAAACATCCTCTTTTAAGGTACTCACCATATATGGTGCATTTTGACAGACAAAAATCTGTATATTTGTATATTACAACATAAAGTATTTTGTTGTCAATGCTGGTCTTAGTTCTGGGCTACCTGTGTCTTGATATTACTCCTGAGTCTAATCATATTAATTTGATTATTAGGAATGGAAACTGGGGTGCTGAATATGGTATATTAGAGAAAAGCAGAGAGGTATGGACGGAATGGTACGAGGAATGGAATTTAGTAGTGATGGCGACATTGAACAGAATAATGGAGGGGCGGCAGATTGGCAGGAGGTGATGCAGGGGGTGAAGTTTCAGGGGGCATTTAAAAACTTTTTGTCAGAGAAATTCGGTTTTTTAAAGAAGTCCTCAGGTGGTATTCTTAGTGCTTTAGGTAAGCATGGTCTTAGCTTATTAAATATTGGAAAAATAAATCCCAGTGATGGGACTGATAAAGTAAAGATTCCAGGGCTAGAAGATACGAATAGGGAGGTAACTAATCCTAGTGTGACAGAGTCGTTAAGTGAGATTTTCCAGAATGACTATACGCGTGAGGTGGTGGGGCAGATGGTAGATGAGGATATAAAACTACCAACCTGGAATATGAGGATGGTTAGTGAAAAACTTGGCTCAAATGAGGGTGGTTGGTTTGAGAAGAAGAATGGCGAAAAGCGAGATGAGAGAATAAGTGTGAATTTGAATTTGGGATGATCTTTGCGGTCAGAGGATATATAAGTAAAGATTATGAGCCAAGGATGTGTTTTGATTCATAATCTTGTAGTAGAATTTTTATGGAACGTGATAATATATAAAGTGTAAAATTAGCCCTCCACGTATCACTCAATACATGCAGTAGTCGGGCTGATTCTTATAGTTATGCAATAGCAAATATGGTATAATAGTATACATGACTACCCACCAAATGAACTTACAATCAAAATATTTTGATTTCATTAAGAATGGTACAAAACGCATCGAACTTCGTCTTTATGATGAAAAGCGTCAACAAATTAAGCTCGGTGATAGTATTGAATTTTCAAAATCAGAGAATGAAAAATTCAAAGTTAGAGTGATTGGCTTGTTGCGCTATGAGACATTTAGCGACCTATTTAATGATTTTAATATTTCTGTTTTGGCTGATCAGTCCATGACTAAACAGGAACTACTTAATGTTTTGCAAGAATTCTATACACCAGAAAAACAGGCTCAATATGGCGTGCTTGGGATTCGATTAGAATTATTATAAGCAATTTCATCACGAAAAAATACCCCTCGAGAGGGGTATTTTTGGTTGATTAAATTTTGCCGTTAAAAACGTGTTCCTCAGAGTGGTTGTTATAATAGCCAACTTCAAGTACCTGACTCTCGATCCAACCATATTTTCTAATAATACTCATAAATTGATCGAGCTTATAATCAGCTATCGTAATTAAGGGCTTTGTTGTTCCTAACCAGTCAAAGCACTTGGCAATAAGCTCAGTAGCTATTCCGCGTCGCTGAAATTCCGGCTTTACGTAAAATGTACTGATTTTAGCCTCTACCTTGTCTTTTTTCAAAATTGCCGTTGCGGCTATCTTTTCGCCAATGTAGCAAGAGATAATTTCTCGCTCTCCATCAAAAATTCCTGGGACATACTTACTGTAGTAGTGGTCGATGTGGTCGGGATAATCTTTTGAAATCCAGTCAGTAGCCATGTAACTTTCTGCAATCATTTTTGAGAACATTTTGTTTTCAGAACGCTTCAGTAGACTGGACGCTTTTAAATAGATCCTTTCCGCATCAGTTTTCTTGCCAACGAAATTGAGCTCAAAGACATAAACGCCAAGTCTCTCGCGTTCTTTGGGATAAATCTGTTGCAATATATTTAGCGCTCCATCAACAGTCATCCCCGGCAGAACCACCTTAACGTCTTCCACCTCAAGCATCCTTTTGAAGCTATCGTATACGGACACCCTCTTCACTTCAAAATCGTTCTGCCCATAGTTTTCAAAACTAATCATGTCACCTTGATGAACTTTTTTGATTTGAGGGTAGCCTACCCGAATTTCAAGCTTCTTTTCTCCGTTTTTAAGCTGATGGAAATACTCCTTCTTGATTCTCCAGACGTGTTTTTTCGTCATCGTTAATCAACTCCTTTCAATGTTCTAAATTTTAACTAAATCATCAAAATTTCACTAAATTATATAATATAATTACATGCAGGTCAATGATTTTCTCTGGACGATCTCACTAAGCATCATGATGGGAATTTAATTCCTATATTTATATTACAATATTAAATATGAATAAAATAAACGTGTTGATCACTTGCGCTAATGGAAATCTAGATAGCAGAGTAGAAACTATAGAAAAAGCCGTCAAAGAAGCTGAGTGTTATGTCTTTCCAAAATTAAAAATAGATTGGGATATTGATTTGCTTGTTACAAATTGCCTATATGATATCATCATCCCTGAAGATGGAGTTGGTGGACGCACACAAACTAGCGACTTTATCGAGTTTGCGATAGATGAAGAAAAAGCAACTGAAAACCTGATTTCCGAGATGGTTGCTCACGAGCTTTGCCATGCAGCTCGTTGGGGTAATAACGACGAATGGATCAACTCGTTATTTGACGGAATGATTAATGAAGGTATCGCAACTTATCTTGAGGCAGAATTCGTTAAGGATCGCACTGAAAAAACAGTATTTATTAAAACTATTCTGGAACGAAGTGATGAGGAAAATGAAGAGATTCTTGAAAAACTTCGTAGCCAGCTGGATTCAAAATATTACGATTATGACACGATCTTCTTCAATGGAAGCAATGAACTTCCCCGCTGGGCCGGGTATTCACTTGGGTATTATTTAGTTAGGAAATATCTTAAGAAAACTGGTAAGAAAATCGAAAATGCTTTTGCCGATAAATATGCAGACTTTAAAGCAGTAGTACTGTAGAAGAAAAAGCACGGAGAGTTTCGTGCTTTTTTGTTGGAATTTCAATGATATAATGGGTGTTAACACCAGGTATGAAGGTAGTTGGAGTTAAGGAGGTAAATTATATGTCAAGCAAAGAAGTTTTTAGCTAAAAAGCTTGTCTACCGAAAGTATTGCTAGTATTATAGACGTTCTTGAAAAGTTAAAGGTAGACGAACCGTCCGAAGCTCAAGCATTTCCGGGGAAGGCCGGGAAAACAATTGAAGTTCAGGATGCTTCTGGACATAAGTACTATATTGGTCTGAGCGAATATGGCTTTGTTGAAATCGTTAGAAGCGAATCACCTACGGGGAAAATAGTATATATGCCGCTGGATGACTAAGATATATAACCAAAAGCTCTAGTATTCTTTCTTTATTCTTATCTCGTCCACTCTTGCCGTGCCACGGAAGTTCCTGCTGTCTAGATAAAACTCACTGGGTTACTATTCGTTCTTCATACGAAAGTTGTGTATACTTTTAATGAGACATCTTTTCTCTTGTTTAGATTTTGTGTACAAACCTAATTTTAACAAGATTGAAGAATTGATGTCTCTTTTTTGTTACGAAGTGTTGCACTTGAGATTTTAACTTAGGCAGTAACTTGTTATTTTACGATGTATGTACTGTATAATATATAACTCGTGAATAAATGGAGCATTATAATTATGCAAATGAGCGAAAGCAGATTAGGTGAAGTTATCTCAAAATTTCAAATGCCACAAGATCGATATTTAATAGAACAGGAAGGCTCATTTGGAAGAGGTGAGTTTTTCAGGGTTATTAAAAATCAGACGACCCACCAAAAGTATCTACTGATGAATACTTACTCGCATCATGGCGTCGAGTCTGAGCTTGAGTATTATCGCGAAGAGGGATTCTCTAATTTAGAGGCCATTCCGAGGAGAATTGAAACTTTGGAAATCCCAAGTGATGCGGAAGATGAAATTTCTAAATATCTTTTTGGATTTTATTCTATATTTGAAATTAAGTCATAAAAAAGAGGAGTATAAAATATTCCTCAATAAAACGGTTTTTCAAGAATCATGGACATATGCTTTTATCCCAGATAATTGGCTCGTCACTATTTGGCGGCCTCAACATCACAATATTCCCAGTTGAATTCTGAATGATCGCATGGCCGTGTCCAGGTCCATCTGGTACTTCGTTGGCACCACCGAATAAGTAATCGGTAAATTGGTGAGGCTTCTTTTTATTCGGGTATTTCTTAGCGGGATACCCCATAAAAGTAAGACCAACTTCGATTTTTTCTGGTGGTATAACCTTAACGCTCGAGCCAATACGTCCTTCATATCCACCCAAATCGATGGTGACATGCCAGAACCCATTTTGTGGAATAATAGCATAGTACGGGCTACGAGTAATATATCCACCTAGATACATGAACGAAGTGCCCCTCAGGTACAAGCACAGAAACAACAAGTCTAAATCTTTTGCTGTAAAAGTGCCTAAACCACGAGGTTTACGGTCATGTTATAGAATATTTTTACAATTTGTCAATACAACTTATGAAAAAGCCCCGCCGAAGCGAGAGCTTTAATCAAGGTACATAGGTTGAGTTACAGGTTGTTTATTTTTTCGGTCACCTCTTCTATTGAATGACGGCCAAAATTGCGTAATTTCGTCAAATCGGCATTCCTAACTTCTCCAATCGTATTGATGCCGGCGCGTTTTAGAGACCTATAAGTGCGATTAGACAAGTTGAGTACTTCAATTGGACCGTCAACAGGTTGTGTCTTCCCGTATTTTTGTTCGTAATACTCGATAACTGTCTTTGCAACAGATAACTCTCTTTCTGCTACCAATAAACGCGACTGAAGTTCTGACCTACTCACCATCAGTAATCCCAATTGGCGTTTTATACCCGGACGCTTTAGTTTCCTTTCTGCTTTTCCCAAAATCTGCTTAATGCGTTCTCTGGTAAAGTGGTATTTCTGACCAATTTCTTCAAGAGACATGCGCTCGCAGCCCAATCCGTAGTAGAGCTTCAAAATTGCGTTCTCCCTCTCGAATAAACCTGAAAAAAGAAGATCATAAAGGCAGTCTTTCTGCTCATCCGACATCGGGTTTTTCCAAAACTGTTCGATTAATTCGGAGCGATTTTCATTAACAATAATATTAATCAGAAAATACTCCTCATTAGAAAGCTTCGTGTGTAAACCGTGCTGTTCTAATACCTCTTTGATTTCCTCAGCTTTTTTGGGGCCGATTCCATCTATGCTAGTGAGATTATCAATGCAAGAATAAATTGCAAGTGATTCGAGCGAATCGAACCACGCAGCTGCAAGGATTTTCTCAATTGACGGGTTACCTAAAAGATCAAGACTCATCATGTCTTTTTCCTCCTTCAAAGGTGCTGAATTTTTTAGTTACTTAGATTTAACCTAATATTTATATTATAGCATAAACTTCTTGAAATGTCAATGAATTCATTTGGCTTTTTAGTAAATGCTGGTATTATATTGACTTTTTAGATACTTATGCTATTATATAAGGCGATTCTAATGAAAGTACATTTTAAAAAAGGGGGTAGTAATATGAAACAGACTCTAGAGGATTTTATCGAGGAGTGGAATGCTACGCATCCGTATTTTAAATTTGCTCTGAATGGAGCTCCAACGATTAGACTATATGTGGAGATGCGCTGTTCAAGGGCAAGATACCAGAAATTCCTCACTGCCGAAAATTGGAGCAAGCTGAGCGATGTAATTGATGCAAAGACTCATGGAAACATGTATCTTATGGACTGCGGGATCGACTATTTCGAACACGGCTGTGTGCACGCAGTAATTAACTCAATAAATCATAATTATGATGAGCGGTTAATTATCGGCGCACTTAGATGGCTCGGTGAACAATTCTTTCCTCAGGACTAAAATCGTACAAAAAATGTTTCTCTGGCTCGCCTTTATGGCGGGCCATTTTTTATGCTATTATTAGAATAACTTAAAAATTGGAGGTGGAATGCTTAACCCAAATTGGTCAAAAACAGAACTCGATCGCGTTGAAGAAACTTTAGCTGAATTAACACCTCAGCCAGAGACTTTTGGTTTTTTAGTTTACCCATTTGAAGATGTGTGGAGCGATATGAAACAGTTAGAGACTTTCAAGCACACTCCAGAATATAAAAGAGGCGAAGAACGGTCGGACGCAAAATTATTAGAAAAAACTTTTACAGATATGGCAGAGCGCGGCGATTGGTTTTCTGAAGATGAGCTTTACGGAGAAGATCCAGATTATTTAGCCTTGATTACTTATCCAACATCAGAAATTGACGATGCCTTTAATCATATTGATCTGATCGGTATGATTAGTAACGAGACGACCGGACATGAGACGGTCCCTTTTGCGGTTGATTTAACCTATAACACTGACAATGAAAAAATGACAAAGAAGTTCCACTGGAAACATGTATGTGGGAAAAAGGCAAATGTGCAGGAGGGGATTTCGGAATTTGGCGAAAGTTATACAGATAAAGACTATCAAGGAAGAGAGGTGCAGCGAACGAAACCTTTACCCTTGAAATTTAGGGAGGGGTTAAAAATTCCAGGTTTTGCTTCGGCTAAATACTACGAAGATCGGGATAATCTCTGGGACCCGAGATACGATAAAGGACGAATCGATCTGATGCCACGTTTTGTCGTTGGTTATTCAACCGATATTGCTGATACTCTATCTGATGGAAAGCCGAAAGAGGAATACCGGAAGCGATATGGCGATCAGGCTTATGATAAGAGACGTCGAGAATATCGAAATGCTGAGAGATGCGCGAAATGGTGTACTTTATATGAATGTTCTGAGCAGGCTTCGGATATTCGCTATATGCTAGAGAATATGAGCGAAGAAGAAACCAAATGGATGCAACCAGAAGAATTGGAGAAGGCAAAGAAACAAATCGTCGCCATGGATACCTATTTCAAGAAAGCAATTGAAGCCGCAACAGAAAAAGCCCAAACTGATCCTGATGAGCTTTCGGCGATGAAATATGCTGATAGAGATATTGTTCGACAAGCGATAATGAATCATAGTAGCGATACTTATGTCGGAAAAAGTTGGCAATAATTGTCAAAATAATGTTTGATAAACATAAAAATCATTGACAAAAATCGTAATCTATGGCATAATATAACATGTTACTTATCAAGAGTTGTACATTTACATATTTTCCTAAAGGAGGAATAGTTATGGCTAATGTTATTGAAGTTATTTTAAAGAAAGACGACGGTACAGAAGAGAGGGTTTCCCTGGATAGAGTTACGAAACTCCATCAGAAACTTCAGAAGAAAAGGGGGCTAAACCCTAATCAGGAACTAATAGATATGCTCTATAGAAATGCCGTTGCGCATTACTACGGGAAAAATCCTGACGAACTAACTGACGAATACCTACGCCGCAGCTTTGATTCTGATAGTACAAACTGGACTGGCGCTGGATGTTTGCTTGAATGTCTGGATGATTATTGTGGAATCGGTAGCTATGCCAGTAGGTTAGTACAAACCACAGAAAGGGATCTCTATTTGGACAGTGAGTTTTATAAAATTTTGGACGCAATAGAAGATTTCCAAAATAATTGCGAGGAAATTGAAAAAGGTATAGAGAAAGCAGATTTTGATTCTGTATACAAGGAACAACAAAAAAGGATTAATGACGCCGAGAAAATTATCTACAAGCTCATTGATTCAGAGCCAGACTTTGAAACTCATGATAGTCCCAATACTGGAGAAGATAATCCGTTTTGGTGGGCAGAAAATAAATGGTTGAGTAGAGCTTAGGAAAATATGAAAGGAGGAGTAGAAGCCTGCAAGAAATTGCGGGCTTTAATTATGCCTCCTCTTTTTTTCTACGATTGCTTTAGAAGTATAATCCTTATTCCTTATCTCCATATAAATAATCTGCGAGCTTATCAGCGTAATCATCCATAATAGCAGAAATTTCTTCCCACGCTTCATCGGATGGTTCACTACCGTCTGGCGGTAAAAGTTCTTTGCAATGGTTTGAACAAAGCGCTAAGCCCTTAAGAAACCTGGAAAATTCGCCAGTTTTTACTTCGTCCGCTTCTGTAAGTTCTTCTTGACTCATGCCAGCCGCTTCAAACTGAACGCGGAATATTTCGAGTGGAGTTTCAAAGTAGGCATATTCATAATTATCGTGTCCCATTACATTGCATATTCGGGAAGCTAATCTTGATTCAACTGGATATGAATCACAATAACTATCTAGCCCCATTTTGCCACCGGCTTCATAAGCTAAAAACTGCGTCGCGCCTTCGTAAAAAACTTGTACTCCTTCCCTAAAAAGCTGTGCGTCTTCCTCAGTTTTAACGACTTCTTCCGGAACATAAAATGGCGACACGTTTGGGCTGAAGCCTGCACCATTCTCGATACCAAAAAAGTGAAATGACTCGTGGATTAGTACATTAAAGGTTTCATCATTGTCCCTTGTGAGATCAGTATTAAAGTAGATTAGATGATCTTCTTCATTATAAAAGCCGCGAGTAGTATTTTCTTCACCATCGACGTATCTCGGATCCCTACGACTAAAAATGTCTTTAAATTCATCGTGATGTAAGAAACGCACGCTGTTTTTATATCTCTCAGCATTCTCGGTTACACCGTCATATTCACCAAAATTTTTTACGAAATAATCAGCAACCGTATCGCAGAGAAGCCTTTCATCTTTCTCGGAAAGATTCTTAAAATCCATCTGTTCAATCTGCTTAACGCCAGGAAACTTCGGTCGAAATTCCCCTATGTCCGCCATGGCTTCGACGAAGTCATTCGGACTATCCTCGGCATTGTCATAATTCATATTTTCGTGAGAGGTATGAGCACTTTTCATAGTTTAATTTTATCATTTTTATGGTATTTGAAGCGATCCCGAAAGAGATCTTTTTTTATTCAAAATCATTAATCAATGGCCAATATACTGAAGAATATTACCCCTCGTGAACTTGAGACGCTCGTTATTACGTGTGTTTTGACTGAGCGGCTCATCGTAGTAATCGGGCTGATTTTTTGAGTGTATTATGATATGATTAAATTAATAGTAAATAATTTAATTCAAAAAATATGATAATTAATACACTTAGAGATCTCGATCAGACGACGGATAATGTATCCGATATGACGATCCCGAAACAAATGCCTTCGTTTGAAGACCATATACAAAGAAAAGACTTCTCCGACAAAAGGCGTAATTTTGAAAAACCGCAAGACAATTCCGATATAGTCGCTTCCACAGTAGTAGTATATATTCATTCAGACCTTACGAAAAAAAATGATTTCTATGGCAAGATAATGAAAAGTGAATCCGAAAGATGGTATCCTGATATTAGAGGAACTAGAACTAGGGTCGCCGCTGAATTTGAAACATCGATGTTCGAAGAATGGAAACAAAATCTTCTAAACATGAACGGAAAGACTGCGGTAAAAAAATATGGACAGAATCCAAAAAACTTTGAGGCGCTCAAAAAATTACATAATTATCTGATAAGTGGAAATGATCCGAAAAATATGCCTGAATTTTTGACATATTGTTTTGATGGCGATGATGACGGCCTTGATGTTGCAACACGACACCTGACTTATAACCACGACAGCGGAGGCGGCTGGAACTATTATTCGTCCAAAAATGAAAAAGTTGGGTTAGAACAACCGATTCGTGCTGATGGACGACTTTATTTGAATGCTGAACCGATGGATACCTACGACATTGCTGGCAAATTTGTATCTGCTTGCAGAGAATCTGGGCTTCCGTACGAGTTCAAAATAAATCAATTTGCGGATCGTGCCGACGCAATGGTATTTTATATTGATAATGGTAATTTTGACGGGTATTTTGGAATTTTAAACAAGATACTCGCTGAGAATCCGCAAATTAAGAAACGTATAGGCAAACCACCTCGCTTAACAGAAAAAGTAAATGATGTAATAGGATATGGCGATGAAAATGGCGGTATGTCATATAACGACCGCATGTGTACAAAATTTCAGACGGCTATCGAGCAGGTCTCTGTAGATCAAGCCGCCGTTGCGCCATCACTATCAGTTCAAGAGCGCGCCAAAGTACTCTATGTTAATTTTCATGAACAATTTATTACTGCGATACAAGAAAAATTACATAAATAACTTTTCTTTAGTGAATGCTTATACTGTAATTTAATTATATATTAGTCGATTACGGTCAGAAATTCGGTTCTGACCGTTTTTATCCAAGAGCAAGTCCATGGCATCGTAAGTAACTGTGGAGTAATTAATGAATCTTCTGCATACCAAATTGACGACTCTAATTGTACCAACAAAAAACTCAGAGATTTAGCTCTGAGCTTTCAATTTCATATGGAGCCGCCTGGCTTCGCGGCTACTCCATTCGTCGAAAATAAAAAATAAACCCCTGCGGATTTTATTTTGTTATTTTCTCCTCATGGAGCCGCCTTCGAGATTTGAACTCGAGACCCCTTCCTTACCATGGAAGTGCTCTACCACTGAGCTAAGGCGGCATTTTGTCGTGATTTGATTATAGCATAGACTATAATCTTACGGAAGTGGTAAAATCATTAGAGTTCGGTTTTGATGTAGTTATCAAGGAAAAACACTATCAGGTTGAGTCTGATACGTGAGTATACATTTATTTAGATAAAAAATCCCCCGGGGTGAACCGGGGGTTAAAGTTGGAAATGTTTTTTCTGGGGACGGAATCAGACGGTTTTCCATTCTTCGAGGTTGATTACCATGCGCCTTTCTTCAAAAGTAAGACTGAATGGCATTTTGAGACCGATGCTCTCATAGAGGTCTTCGACCTCTTGTTGATCTGCCTCGAAAACCTGGCCGTTATGAACCATATAGAAAGTTGGTTCATAGCCATATCCTGAGCCTCCCCAGGTGACACGAAAAACATCACCCTCGTTGGCCTTAACTACGACGACGTCCCAGTAGCCAATGCGGCCGGCGTCGCCGTCAGCACCGTTTCCACGGGCAATTAGTTCGACGGTTTGGCTAGCTGGCACCTTGACAACTCCGTTGCCGCGGCGAGTGTAGCCACGCTCACTGGACAAGGCTAAATAGATATCCTTATCCTTTTCGCGGTTAATTCTTGGCTTGCCGGCCTTGCTGAGCCCGATGGTGAGATCGGATCTTAACCCACCGATTGATCCTTCCAGATCTTTTGGAGTCGGAAGAAAGATCTGTTGGCGGCCACGGCCGTGCTCGCCCAGAGCGATACCGTTTACAACGCCGAACTTAAATTCTCTTGCGCTCACCTCTGTTGACTTATTCAAAAATAACATAAAACCTCCTTCCCCTATTGGGGACTAATCAATGCTCTTGAAGAATTAAGGGGATTTTCCCCACATTGACTCTACTCTAGGTAGTATAAAACTAACCAAAAATGATTAGCTTAATACTACTTAGAGTATTCTGAAAGAGGATCCAACTTTATTAAGGTACAAATGTCTTTTTGACCTTGATATTATACTATAAATAATAGTCTATGTCAAGGCAATGAAATTGTTGCTCAACTTGAAGTCATGTGTTTATGATAATTGAGGCGAATCTATTGATCCCCTTTATATCCGATGTTATGATTTACCACTTATGGCTAGTTAAGACGAACGGCAAGGTCTATTGATTCCTTTTGTATGTTATGATTTATCTATGAAAAAAGAATCTGCTCCGAATCGAATCGAGTCTATATCTAAAATTTATGAGTATGGAGTTGAAAATTTGCAGGGGCATGAGTATCTTGATCGATTTGAAGGATTAAGTTTAAAACAGGAGGCGCGTCTTGACGGCCTGATTGGAAAGTTGTCGGAATTATATAGCAAAAGAAATGGACAGTGGCTCTCAAATTTTTTGAAGGAAGAGGAGAGTAACGAATGGAATCGTGATTATGAAACTGGAAATTTTACTTATATTGCAGATTTAAGAAAAACTGAGGCTCATAATGTTCATGATTTTGCGAGATGGTATGATTATGCGTTGCAGAGATATTCTAGAGAATACTTCTTACCGGCAGCCAACCGACATGACGAGGCGTATATAGAGTCCATACAAGGTTTAATCAGAGATGGTGTGTTGCCTGAGTCTACGGCTAAGAAGATGTCTACATTTGATGAACATAAAATTAATTATCGTGTGGTGGATGTTTTTCGAGAACGAGAGTATGCTGGTTGCTGTACGTCGCTTGATGTGTATTCGGAATTTCATGATGATGATGAAAACTTTCGTCCAGAGATTACCTATGCGATGGATATTGGTTTTGGACCTATATTGTCTCAGGATGATGATATTAGTAAATTAGAAAACGGTACGTTTAAACATGTTTTAGATCATGAAAAAACACATATCATTACAAGAAATATTTTTGAATCGGATTTTAAGAGTGAGCGGAAGGCTGATATTTTTGAGGCAAACCGAATTATTAATGAGGCGAGTGTGGAGTGGCTGGCTTTACTTATGAATGGTAAGGCGACACTAAAACAGGCGTGTGCTTCGGAAACTTTTAATGTTGAATTTAATGCAGATGCGCCGTATTCGTTAGAGAGAAAAACTTTGGATGCCTTGCTTCAAGGAGGAGATGTGAGAATTTCGCCAACAACGATATTTTCTCTCTGTGGCAGTGAAGAAATCGTAGAGGTGCGAGCGAAAGTTTTTAACGAATTTCAAAAGGCTTATCTAGAGATTCTAACTAAACTGGATTTAGTGGACTTGATCTTGGAGCGCTTTAACTGGATTGAATATCAGGAAAAATTGAAAAAGGAAGCCGAATAGGACTTCTTATTTTTTACAAAAAATAAGACCTGAATCGGTCTTAAAATGGTGCTCTATTGTGAGCGAAGTTAGAACCTTGATAGAAGAGGATTTGATCTCTGGCAACAAGGTCTAGTTCATATACATTAGGTCTAATGTAATGAGTTTGTTAATCAATTCGTACTATTATTGTACACCACTCTCCCGACTTTTCCAAATTTTTCTGAAGCGGGCAACTGGACCTATTCTGAATGTATAAATTTGTCCGTTTCAAGGGTAGACAGTGTTTTGTCAGACGTTTTCGTTTCACTATCTTACACTTTCACGTTGAGTGCATCCCGTTCATTTTTTTGTTGGCAGTCAAATCCTGAAGAAGAAAAACTAAAGAAATACATAATTTTAGGGTGGTGGTCTTTGTTACATTTTTCGTTTAGGTTTTCTTTTTTCTTCAGTGTTCACAAAATGTAGTGTTTTAGGCAGGGCTAAAATTATGAACGCGAGGAAGGGAGTGAGTCTTTTTTGGATAGTTTCTTGAGTTTTTGGACCTCTTTTGAAATCTTTTCAGTCTCATCATAAATGATAAAAGCAACCAAGAGAGTGTACAGTTTATCGTACCACTCCTCCAAATCGTCTTTAACATTATCCATAATTTGTTTATCTTTCAGTACCGAATTATTATGTCTGATGTTAAGTTTGTTCAGTAGAAAGGAAATGTCGTCGCTTATCGGATTATTACTTTTCTTTATTTTTAACTCATACGCTTTTCCAATTTTAGCGAGTATAGTTTGTTTACTCGTCAGATTACCGATGTTGGAACGATGGTTATACTCTAGTATTTCCAATGAAATATTCTTATCGTCAACAAGGGCAACCGCTTCATCAACTATTTCGTTTGCAGGTACTACGATTCTGCCAAGACGACCTTTAATAATTTTATGAGAGGTTTTTTCTAGGATAATATCTATATTAGACATAATATCATCGTATAAAAACCTCATTTCAGGGTAGTCTGCGTCAATTGCGCAGAGTATAAACTCTATCAAGTTAAATAAGTCATCCAAGTCGGCATTTTGTTTACTTAAATCAATTTTTAATTCTTCAAGTAAGTCACGTAAATCTATACAAGTACCCTTTATTGGTAGGTTGTCAAATAAATCATTTTTTACATGAGCATAAAAAGTGCTATTATTATTATAATAAAGACCTTCGTGGTCAAAACGATACCTCAATCTAGCATATTCAAGGCTTGAATTAAACTTTGACTCCTCTATGATATCGTAAATACTTTTTCGACTCATTCTTTACTGTTCCGTATATACACCCTTAAATACTGCGTCGTGATGGAACTCTAGATATTCAATTCGTTTTTCATCCATTGGCAAAGTCTGTATGAATTCACTGCCCTTCAAACCAATCTTCTTCCACTGCAATGGTGAAATGTAATTTGAGATTACCACGTGTCTAGTCTTTGTAAAGGTTATAAAACCCTTATCAAATAATTTATCGTAAAGTGGTGATAATATGTACCCATTGTTTGGGTCGATTTTTTCCTCATCGTTCGATGCTGCCCAAGGTTTAATGTGACTTGCTACAAGTAGACGTTCATCTGAAATCATAGTGAATGGACAATATGGGCATTGCTCAAGCAATCTCTCACGGTATCTTTGTTGGCCCTCACGCACACGCATAAGTCCCTTACGGATTGCTTCTGCCTCTTTCGACGTAGGGTCAGTTATCAACTCGCCATCGTTCTCACCTTGTTTATTCTTACCATAGTTAAAGACTAGCGGACCATTTTTACGTTCCCAAATTGCATCAAAATCAACAAAGAGACGCCAATAGAATCTAACTTCGTTACGCACTATAATTCTTTCTGCGTATATGTAACTAACCAATGGAAGTGCGATTTCACGTATTATCTTATAGCCAAAATCATCCGAATTAATGTAACCTCTAGGTCCTTCGATTTGGGTTTGGTCAGCAATGTCAAAGTAAACAGCATCATCCAAACCCTGAATCATTCTCATTCTCTCTGTCCAAAGTTGGGGAAAGTTCTCCTTGCCAGCGTAGTTTTGCGATGGCTCAAGATATTCGTTCTTAATTGCCATCATATAAGCAATTAAGTCGGACTTTAACAAGAAGCATCTTGCAACAAATCCCTCCCCACCATAAAAATCTCTCATAGCACCTTTACTGGAAATGTATAGTTTAGCCTCACCGTGACCACCACCAAGTTTGTTCTTTTGGACAACCATACAGTCTGGTACGATCATCATACTTGGGAATACATCGCCGTGGTTGAGAAGATTTTTATCCATTATTATTTACTCCATATTTTGTTATATCCATCTCTTTTAGAAGAGCAATCAAGACATCTACAACAATACTATTACCAGCCTGCATATATGCAGAAGTGTTAGAGGTTACGATTTTGAATGAGTCCTTGAATCCCATTAGTCGTAAACATTCACGGGGAGTTAACTTTCTAATTCTACCCTTATTATGAGTAACATAGTTGTCGACTCCTGCTCTGTGCATTTTGTGCATTGAGTGAAGTAGTGGACGTGCTACATCTAAATCTGTTTTTGTAGAGGTTTTAAAGTTTTTTGTACCACCCGCCAAAACATACTTTGCCACTTTATCGGACAGGTAATATTTCTCTTCAACATTGTTAACGTCGAAGATAAATTCGTCGTAGTCTTCATTAGATACAGATGAATCAACTGGATGATAAACAAAATCACCGTGCCAATTAAATTGTTGGTTACGTTTTTGACATAGTGCGACATCACCATTAATCTGCGTGTATCTTTTTTCTTTATTTTTATGACTGGTTACAAATTTAACACCTTTTTCCTTTAAGAAATATTTAGAGTCAACATAATCTTCCAAGAAATCATACATCTTCGATTCAAGTTTTATCGGTGCAGGGAATTTAAAATCTGTTTTCTGTTTAAAACCCAAGCAATACAACCTCTCCCTGTTCTGTGGTATCCCATAATCACGGCTGTTTAATACTCTAAAATGTATATCATAACCAAGTTCTTTAAAGATACCGTGAATAACATTCCACGTACGTCCACTATCGTGATTCAATAAACCTTTCACATTTTCAAATAAGAATACTTTAGGTTCAGTCTCCTTAATTATTCGAGCAAATTCATAAAATAGCGTACCACGAGCATCCTCAAAACCTAAACGCTTGCCGACCATAGAAAAAGCCTGGCAAGGTGCACCACCTACAATAAAATCAACTTCACCCTTATACTTTCGGGCATCAAAATTACGTACATCATCGTACCAGTCTTCTTCTTTGATGTCGTAGTTAGCAAAATATGCTTTTTTACAATTTTGGTCGATATCATTGGCAAAAACAATCTGATGCTTTAATTTTAATCTATCAAATGCGTGTTCGATTGCACCGATGCCACTAAATAATGTCCCCAGCCTGACTGTATTTTCAGGAAACTCGAATTGTTTATCCTTGAAGTGGTCAGTTGCTATAGATTCTGGGGCGATATCCTCATACTCAAAGTCTTCAGTTTTCTTCCGAATAGCCTTTTTAGCCTTAACTACTTTATCGGAGTTGTCAGCAATACTCTCTTGAACTTTAGTTTTGTTACCTGCCATAACTGTTATTAACTATAACATAAAAAGTTGGACATTTATAGCAAGAAAGCGTGTTTGTAAGGAGTATGCAGGGACTGAACTATTTTATTGGGGCGAGTGTAAAAGGTAAGTTGCCAGGGCTTTGATAATCAAAAGCGAGGAGATTTAGTCACCTAGTATAACCTCGACTTCGTCTGCTTCTTGCTAATTGTTCGGCATACTTCCATTGAGAGCCTGTTGTCTCCACGATGGCTTTGTTGAGGTTGGGAAATTCGCCAAGCCACTTATAATACGTACTTCGTCGACAAGAAGACCAAAAGAAAAAATGAGTTAAACGGACTTCGTTGTATGCAGACTGCCGAGAAACGCTGGCGCGACATTGCGAACGACGTCTTTATGTTTGCTCGTTACGCCAAAGAAGACTTCGACAGTGACAGTCTCGAACGTAATCAATACGTATTGAAGGCACTCGGTGCGGAGCTCCTACTTTCGGGTAAAACCATTATCTTCTCCTTAATTAAATACCTAATTCCAATCGAAAAAGGCGTGGCTGGAATGAACACTGGAAATGATTTGGTTAGAACCTGCCCATAACAGAGTAAAAAAGACCCTGAAGGGGGGTCGATTTCAAAACAATGGTGCTGGAGGTAGGACTCGAACCTACGAAGGTGTAACCCGAGAGATTTACAGTCTCTTGTCATTGCCGCTAGACTACTCCAGCAATGCTAGGCTGTCGTTCGCACTCCGTCCTAGCGCACTCAAGGTATTTGGCTCGCGCCAAGCATACTTTGAATAAACGTATTATAACAATTTAGGATGGGTTTTTCAAGATTTTCACGGCAGATTAATAAAAAAACGCCGGATTATTCCGGCGTATATCGTGTACCTTAGAATGAAATTTTACTTCACAATCTTTCTATCCCATGGATAAGGATAGTCTGTTATTTTGGTTTGCCCAATGAGTTTTTGGACACCCTGCAAATACAGTTGCGCATCATTGGGATCAGATACGGTGCCATGCTTGCAGTTGATGTACTGAATATCTGCCTTTTGATAGTATTTTTCAATTGCTTGATTATCAAGAAATTGATCATACTTGCTCAAGAGAATTTTGCGTGGCAGATTTTTTAGACGCATACTTTCTGAGGGCTTAAGGTGTTTCATATCATAGACCTGATCTGCAATCAGAGTGATCGAATAATAATTATGGTCATACGATATGAATGGAATAAATGACAACCATCCAAGAGCATACTCTAGCATAAACAAAATTGGAGCACAGAAAGCGATAATCGTTCTGTATTTCTGGTTAAGAAAGCTATTGTAAGTGCAAGGGTTGATAGCGATGACCTGGTCAAATACATCCTCAATCGGTGCTACAATTTGATCCCCCAAAGAAATACTGACGGCGATGTTTTCAACTTTCTTCCCTGTCTCGGTAGCTTCCTTGGTAACCATCGAAACCTTGTTGAATAATTGGTTTGTGTAGGCTTCTGCGTCGTAGCCAAAATTATCATACTGCATGTAGTAGAGATGGCAATTGGGCTTTAATAATTTGTCCAGAAAAACGAAGGATAGGATTGGTTCATTTAAAAAACCATGCGCTAGAAAATAATTTGTAATAGTATTATTTTTCTCGGCTTCTTCATTTTTTATAGACTTGTAGACGAATTGCTTGACATGAATGAATCGCTCATTGTCATTTTGCGAAAGTATCCTGTAGAATTTGTAGATTGCTGCTGTAGCCACATTGAAAGACAATATGACTAAAATTAATATTTTAACTGTCATTATAATGACCTCCTTCTAAGGTATTGTTAAGGTACAAAATATGATGATATTATAATATGAAATATGTGTTTAGTCAAAAAAGATACCCCAGATAGGGTATCCTTTTGTTTTATTTTGTGCTCTTTTTATACTCTTGATATTTATCGGTCTTGGTGGATTTTTGAAATTCAGTTTTTATGGTTTCAAGAATCTGATTCTTTGTTTTAGTATCTGATTCGGAATAGCCGGAAAAAGTTTTGTTGCCGATGATAAAATATGGCACGCCTTTTGGTGTTTCGCCAAGGAATTTACTAAAGTTTTTCATAAGAGTGAGATTATCGGAATTTTTCCAGACTTCAAGAGTGTATAGATTGGCCATTTTTTCAACTTCGGATCGATGTTCGTTGAAAAAATTGGCAAGATGCTTGCAGTGTGGACAACCGTCTCCCCAAAAAATATAAATATTAACTTTATCATTTGAGTTTTTAATATCAGATTCGGTCATTTTAGTAAATTCGGTATTTGAATTCTGTGACGCTGTGTGGGTTTTTGTGTCAGCTTTTTTGGAAGAATGGCTGAGCGTGTTACTGAGATAAAACATCGTGCTAATGAGAAGTAGGGTTATTGTTGAGACGATGAATATAAGTGTAAGCTTGTTGGATTTATTTTGCATTGATGTATTTACCTGTATTATATAATTTACCATTATACTCGATATAGATAGAATAATTACCGCGAAGTCCATCTTTATTGATGTATTTTGTAACGTTGAGTCCATTTTGATTTTCGTCATCAGAAAGTATATCTACACAGAGAGCAGTGTAAGGATGCTTACTGACGGGAACTTGGTAGAAATTGGTGTAGAAATTACGGTAAAGTCCGACACGAACGTTGTCTTCTCGATTGAAACGACCAGAAAAGACGAGTCGGTCTTCTTCATTTTTTAGTGTAATGTCGTGGCGCTTTAGAAAATCATGATCGACTTCAGTATTGGTAATAAAACCTTGTTTTTTCTCTTCAGGTTCGGTGAAATCGAGAGTTCCGAGTTGTTTGGCATTTTGCATGCTGAAGTTTACGCCGGCATATGGATCCATTTTTTCGACACGATAATTATTGGTGGGGATATGTAGTTCAAAAATTACTTGATTATTCAGTAATTCCACGGTGTCTGAAAGCAGGTCGAGATGACCAGTGGTGAGGCCGGCAGGCTGGTTTGAAGGGGTGCCATCTGATTTGACGATGCCGCCGGAGTGAACTAGGTAGTGGTTTTGGCTAAATATGTCAAAATCTGAAATGTATGGAGAGTAGAAGTCACTTCCCCGTTCTTTACCGTACTGCCAAATTTGTTCGACGGTTTTTTGTGCAGCATCTATTTTATAGATGACGGCCCGTGAATATGAATTAATGGCCTTAGTGTAGTTGTTTGGGTCTTTTGATTTATTATTGCCGTTATCAAATAGCGATAGATAGCCGTCTGGGGTGATTTTGGCGGCGTGCTGACTCCATTGGTATTCAAAATTCTGGCCAATTGGTTTGAGGAAATATTTTTGATAGAAAGAAGACCAATTTGTAGGATCGCCAAGAATCCAATTAATATCGGTAGTGGTATAGTTGATGCTAACTACCGCATCTTGGTGTCGACCGGAAAGAATCAAAGAATCGGTATTTTTGTCATAATAGACAGAGTTATTGTGGAACCAATCATATTCAGTCCAATTTTCGTTTTTACCATCATCTTTTTTGAGAATCTTTTGTAGATCAATTCTTTTGACAACTTGACCGGTTTTACGATCTAATTCTACAATGTAGTCTTCGACAGTATGATTTTGACTACTAAAATTATTGGAAGCTACTATGAGATTGCCATTTTCTAATTCAAAATAATCGTGATGATAACCGCCTGGCAATGAATATTCAGCATAAATTTTGCCGAGGAGATCTATCTCATAGAGACCGGTCGTATAATATGGTGGATTGATTAGACGTTCGGTACTAATAAGAAGGTGTCCGTTATTTAGTTTAGTATTTTCCCAAAGGGCTGTATTTTTGAGATACCACCTAAGGTCGCCATTAACATCATAGGCGGTCATATAATTATTTTTTGTGGCTGGGCTAAAGAAGTAAAAATCTGAATCTAACTTAGATTTATCGGATTTTACTAATGTAGCTCTTGGTAGATTTTCAGGAAGAGGCTCAGTTTTGATGTCAAATTCTCGAGTTACAGTTTCAACAATATTTTTGAGGTTTGGCTGACTTTCTTTTTGGAGTTCCTGATTTATTTCATGATTAACTGGGGTAAATTGATTGTTTACTTCAGTGATATGTTCAGATTCATATTGTTCAAGTCTTTTGGCAGCACTATTTTCATCGATTATGTTGCCGGTGCGGGCAATCGAAGTGTCGGTTTTTTGTTCTCCGGTTTTAATAGGGGCTTCATAACTGATTCTAATTTTATTAGTGGTATCTGGATAGAGTCCATAAATTGGAAGGTAGTGTTTTTTGGACTTAACAAAATCGTGAGAGAGAGTGGTTTTTGGATCTTTTCCTTGAATAGTAACAGTTGGAGAAACTTCATCCTCGGTCTCAAATATGATTAAGGCAGTGAGAGGAGATGTTTTGTAAGGGTTCAAAATGATATTAGGGTTTTTAATAGTATAACCGGTGGAGGTAAAATCTTTTTCATATTCTTTTTGCAAGGCAATTTGGCTTGGACTAAGTTTGATGAGTTCGGTATTCTCACCACGGTTACTAAGGTAAGCAAGACAGAAAATGAGTGAAACAAAAACAACGAGAAAGACCATGAAGTGTGCAGTGAAATAGGTTGGTTTTTTGAATTTTTGTGTCAGACGAACGCGAATTTTAGAACTTTTTGTTTGCTTTTGTTGTTTCAATCGAAGCGAAAGATCTGAAATCGTTTCAGTCCGCTCTTTACGAGTACCTGTATTACTCATGACCACCTCCAGTTATTTATATAATTTTAACATAAAAATAAAAATAGAACACGCTCTGTTCTATTTGTTCTTTCACTCAAAATAGCCGTGTGTACTACGTTCACTGTGGCCATTCGTCGAAATAAAAATAAAACATTTATGTTCTATTTATTTTTCTCCTCATGGAGCCGTGTGTCGGCTCTGCCCCGACGACCTGCCGCTTACAAGGCGGCTGCTCTACTAGCTGAGCTAACACGGCTTATATTATATATATTAACAGAGATTTTTTATTATCACAAGAGTTATTTATGTTTTTCCTATTTGGTTTTAGATATAGAACGATATCTCGGGAGAATTTCTTGGATACTATTGAATAACGCGCGGGCGTTTATTGGATTGTTGGGGACTTGAAGTAGTGGTGCTGAGTTTTTTTCGCCTTAGGGTTGTGTTATTAATTTCATTTGTTACAGCTGCGGTTTTGTTTTTAATTGATTCCTGATTGATCCGATTCTTGCGGATGGAAGAAATGGCTGCTTTTTTGATAGCATTGATTGGAGCACTGGCGCGAGGATAGATGATTTTTGGTTGCGGACGTGGACGTACCCTGGCTGGTTCCTTAACTTTCTTCTCTTTCTTTTTTGCTTTTTCAAGCTCAACCTTCTTTAAGGCATCTTCGGCAATTTGTTGTTCAATACGTGCAGTGGTGATATCGATATTCTCTTGGTCGCCAGCTTCTTCGTAGATGCTGAGAATTTGCCTTAATGTTGTCGTTGACTTATCAAGATTGTATGCCGATTCAAGAGCCTCAATGGCAGCTTTTTTATGACCAAGTTTCTCTTCGGCTTTAGCGAGGGCTAGGAAACGGGCTGCAACAGTACTATCAAGTTTAAGCGCCTGCTGGAATGCCATGGAAGCTTTTTCGTATGAGCCAGTCTCAAGGTAAATTAAGCCAACGTTATGAAGAGACATTGGATTGTTATCAAGGGATTGTGCGATTTCAAAACATTCGATGGCTTCATCAAAATTTTGAGCTTTAGCGTAGAGAATACCGAGACGGTTGTATGCTGCGGCGTTAGTTTCGTCGAGTTTTAGGATGGTGAGGAGAGCTTTTTCGGCACGAAGGGTTTTGCGGCTATTCATACTATCTTTAGCGATAGTCCAGAGCTTCTTGATTTCCGCATCATATTTAGTGTTTTCTTTATTAGCAGACTTTTTGGTAGCAAGAATTGGCTCGAAGAATGCGAGAAAGATGGCAAAACTTAAAATCAGCAATGCGCCTAACATATTGTCTTATTTTAACATATTTTGGTCGATTTGGAAAAATTAGATTAAATTTGCGAGCAGTTGAAGTTTTTTATTGCCATTTTTAGAAATGTTCTGATACGCTTGATCCAGCCCTTCAACCTTTTTTAAGAAGAGTTGATTATTGGTTTTATAAAAAGACTTATAGGCAAGTTCAATAGTTGTCTCAATGATTTTTAAGATAAACGCTTGGTCATTGTCCGGGTCTGGATCAGATTTTTTTGGTTTTCTTTTTGCAAGCTCTTCCGTAAGGTTTATCAGATTATCTTTGTCGGCGACTAGTAGTTTCTTTGCGTAATCTAAAATTTCTGCTGACACATCTGGCGGTGATACGAGATTTCCGGAGGTCTTTAAGTAAAAAAGCATAGACCGCGAGCGGATAGTGGGCAGTAATTGAAAGGGTTTTTGGGTGAGAAGGATGATATGAATATGTTCGCCGGGTTCTTCAATAGTTTTTAATAAAACATTACTAGATCTTTCAGAAAGGAGTTCGGCGTGACGAATTGCGAGGAAAAAATCCTGGGTTTGTTTGTTCTTGGTAAGTTGCATTAAATCCCTGATTTCGTCAATTTGTGAATTGATTGAATCTGCATTGAGCGAAAGTGAAACTAGTGGCGTGAGGTTAAGCTTGATGTCTGGATCGACTGCAAAAATAGTGGTAGAAAAAGCGCGAGTGATTTGCGGGATTTTTTCTAGTGAATCAATAAACATGTTGATTCTATTGTAGCGTAAATTGTGTCCAAGAAGTGGTTTTTAGTTAAAGAGATTAAAATGTGTCCAAGAATTGGTTTTTAATCAAAGAGATTAAATTCAGGAGGGAGTGGTGCCTCAAAAACCTGGCGATTACTGGTAGGGATGGTGATTTCAAGCGACTTAGCGTGGAGGTAGAGTCGATCCGTGGAATCCGGCTTTGCAGAGCCATAGACGCGGTCACCGACGATTGGTGTGCCGAGATATTTAAGATGAACACGTAACTGATGGGTGCGACCAGTGGTTGGTTTCAGTTCAACTAGTGAGTAAATTTTTCCCTCCTTAAATTCCTGTCCAGAAAAATCGGAATTTGCGAAAATCTTTTTAAGATTAATTAGGTCAGAGTGAGTAAATTTTTTAGTCTTTAGGACTTGATAGAAGGTTTCAGATTCTTTGCCGCCAGCTTCTACGATAAAAGTGGTTGGGTGTTTGAGATTCCTGGCGATTGGTAAATTGATAACCGCTGTAGTTAATTTTGGGCAACCTTCAATAATGGCATAGTAAGTTTTATGAGTTTTTCTGTCTTGGAATTGTTTTCTTAAGAGCGTTTGGGTGGGGGTGTCCTTAGCTAAAATAACAATACCACTAGTATCACGATCCAGGCGATGAACGAGTAAGCCAAAATCTTCCAATGTAGGCTCGAGACAGTAGTCTCCCTTGGCCATACTGAGTAAACCGGCTGGTTTATTGAAGACGACCACATGTTTATCTTCATAGATTGTAGCAGGGCGAACTTTACTAGCTTCTTGTTGTTTTAAATTGGCATCTGTTAGGGTTTTTGGAAGGATTAATTCGATGACTGAATCTTCGGTGAGAGGGGTGTTCGGTTTAGTGGCTACTTTGCCGTCAACCTGGACATAACCAAGCTTGATAAAAGACTGAAGTGTATTGCGATTGTAGTCTGGATACTTTTCAACAAGCGTATGATCTAGACGGATGCGTGGTTTTTTAGTGTCTCTTTCTGTCAAAACGAGATCGCCGTTAATAACGCGCGAAAGTGAAGGTTTGCTGAATTTTTTACCAGTTCGATACATTGTATATATTATAATATATTTATATTTAGAATCAAGCTTAAGCTACCTGAGGCCGACAGATTTTTGGACCTTTAAGAGGGTTTGATTGGCTTTTTGTGTGGCATAAGCTTCACCCTCTGTTAGTAGATTAAGGATGGTTTGATCAGAGATATTGTTAGCTTTTGCTTGAAAGTCGGTGAGAAAACTCGATACGGTATTTGCTACTTGTTTTTTAAAATCTCCATACCGACTTTGATTCGACCACTTGGTAATAATAGCGGATAGTGGTTGATTACTGAGTAAAGCTTCGATTTGTAATAGATTGGAGATGCCTGGTTGATTTTGGAAATCAAAATTAATATTTGCAAGAGAATCAGTGGTGGCTGACATAATTTTTTTGGCGGCTTGTGCTGGAGTATCTGACATCATAATTTTACTACTCTCTGAATCGCTAGATTTACTCATTTTCTTTTCAGGATTCTGCAAGTCACGAATTCGAAGTCCAGAAGGAGTATCTTTGTCTTGATTGCTGAAAGTATTACCCAGCGTTTCCATAAACTTAACTTGATCGGTGGTTTTTTCGGGAATAGTAAAAATCTCACCGTATTTACGATTGAAACGTTCTGCGATATTGCGTGTAAGTTCAAGATGCTGAAATTGATCTTCGCCGACTGGTACGTAATTGGCGCCATAAAGTAGGATGTCGGCGGCCATTAGGATTGGGTAGTTGAAAATGCCGACATTGGTTGAGCTGTCGTTATTTTGACTTTTCTCTTTGTATTGAGTCATACGTAATGCTTCACCCATTGAGGTGTAGCAGTCGAGAATCCAGCAAAGCTCGGAATGTGCGGGAATATAGGACTGGCGATAAATGTGAATATTAGAATTGATTTTGAGCCCGGCTGCAAGATAATATTTTAACTCACGGATGGTGTTTTGTTTGAGGTCACCATCGACGCTACTAATGATTGAATGTAGGTCAGGAATAAAAATGTTAACGTGATGAGTTTCGGAATACTTATTAGCAAGGCGAACCATGGGAAGAAGCGCGCCTAGGAAATTTCCGAGAGTAATTTCGGAGTTAATGCGAATGCCGGTGAGGATTGTTTTCATGTTTGATTCCTTGTGGAAGTTAATCTTGTGTGATGTTATTTATTCTACTAGAAATTATACTGTAATTTCGAGGGTTGGCAAGTTTTGATTTAAGGTAGGAATTTTGGTGAGGTTTTTATATATAAAGAAAGCCTCTAATTTAGAGGCTTAAAAGTGGGTGAACTTTTAATGGTTAATAGGTTCCTTAAAAAGTGGGACAGTTTTGCCAAGATCTTTAATGTTTGCCAATAAATATTGGTGACGAAAACGATCAATGATGTCCATAATAGAAAGTCCCGCCTCGTGGTCACCGTCAAATTTAACGACTAGAGTATAGCCATCGGGCACACCCTGTAAATTAATGAATCTGCAATGATATCCGCGAAGAATGTACTTTAATTTACTTTGATTTTTTTGCGACACCGCTACGTTTGCTACAATACGAAGACGCATAGTTATCACCTCCTTATAATGTTCTCCCACGTTTGAGCTTAGTATAACAGAGATAATGAAAATAAAAAAGGCCCGGAAACGGGCCAAGATAGCTTAAAGATGGTGGAGCATATGGGATTCAAACCCATGACCTCATCAATGCGAATGATGCGCTCTTGTCAGCTGAGCTAATGCCCCACGTATCTTTAGTATACTATAAAATTAGTTTTCGCGAATGGCTTTAATAATTTTTCCAAGTGTTGGTTTTGTGCCGTACATCAAAACGCCAACCCGATAGATTTTTGCAGCGATAAAACCAATCAGAAGAGTTGCGAGGATTAGGAAAATTATAGAAAGTAAAACCTCAAGGCCTGGAACTTCGCTCATGGCAATACGGGTAAACATGGCCATTGGTGAGGTGAATGGGAAAAGAGAAAGTGTTTTCATTAATACTGAGTTAATATCGCCGCTAGTCATGGCATTGATTGATACAACAAAGCCAGCTACAAAAATGATTTGGATGAGCATTAGGGCAGACGAAAGATCTTCAATTTTGGAAACAGTGGAGGCCATGGCCCCGAAAAGAAAAGAGTAGACGAGGAAGCCGAGTAGGAAGAAGACTAATAGATAGCCGACAAGAGAGGCTGGGAAGTTGAAGAGTGTGGTTATAATGGCGTTATCTTCAAAATAGGTTTTGTTGACGTTGTATGAAACAAAGGCAGCTCCAAATATCGCGGCTATTTGTATGATGCCGGCAACGCTGGAAGCCAAAATTTTACCAAACATTAGTGCGACTGGGCTGGCACTAGTGATTAGCACTTCCATGGCACGAGAGGTTTTTTCTGTTACAACACTCATGGCAACTTTTTGTCCAAATATAATAATAACCATATAAAGCACAAAGACCATGACGTAGGCGTACCAAAAATTCTTAGCACCATTCTCACTGACACTTTCAGTTTGATGGGTGATATTAGGGTTCTCCGCTTCAATAATTTGCGCATCAGATAGCCCATGCTTCTTAAGATATAGATTAGAGTAAAGAGTTTTTAAGAGAGTATCCATCACTGGTAAGTTTGAGTCTTGTAAGGCAGAGACATTTGTCAGATAGGTATAGGATTTGAGATCTGAGGAGAGAATAAATGCGAAATCGACGGACTGATCTTTTATTTTTTTCTTTATCTCCTCTTTCGAATCGTTTGTAATTTTGACATTGGCTTGTGGAAAACTTGCGGCGATACTTGGAAGGATTTTATCAATTTCGGAATTGTCGGATGCAATAAGAACCTCTGGTTTTTTGACTTCTGAATTATCGGCGTTTTGGGATTTTCTTATAATTTCACTCACGCGAGGTGCAAAGAGTAATCCCGAAACCGTGAGAACTAGGACGATTGTTGTAATAACAAAAACTTTGTTTTTAAAGTATTGGGTAAGTTCATACTTGAAGATTGTTAAAAATTGTTTCATATTGGTCCTATCTTTTTTCTATTACATTTGTAATCTCATCAATCTCTTTTTCATCGCCAGCATACTCGACAAAAATATCGTTTAGAGTCGGTTCTAAAATGCCAATACTGTCGATATCGTATGCTTTAATTAGTTTTTGCATGACTTTTTGTTTTTGATCAGCAGATGTCATCTTATAAATTAAGTTAGTGTCATCAATAATCTTACATTCGTTCTGATTTTCGGTTTTGATTTTCTTAACATCTTTAGACTCAATTTTCAGCTTATCTCGTACATAACTTTGCTTAATTTGTTTGATGTTGCCCGCGATCATGATTTCGCCGTCTTTCATAATTAGAATATCGTCACAGAACTCCTCAATATAGTTCATCTGATGGCTTGAGAAAATTACAATTTTATCTTGCTTGATTTGTGCTTTGACGACACTTTCAAGTAGTTTAGCGTTAACAGGATCGAGACCGGAAAAGGGTTCATCAAATACAATAATATCAGGATCGTGAGCAATACTTGAAATTAGTTGGATCTTTTGCTGATTTCCTTTTGAAAGGTTATCAAGTGGTTTGTTCTTATACTCAGACATGTTGAGAAAATCGAGCCAATAATTTACGGACGAGGTAGCATCTTTTTTGCTCGTCCCCTTAAGGGTAGCAAGATAAATTAATTGATCAAAGATTTTTTCTTTAGGATACAAACCACGTTCCTCTGGAAGATAACCAAAACTGACGGTTTTATAATCAAGAGGCTTACCATCGAGGAGAACTTCGCCACCGCTGGCCTTAAAGACATTCATGAGAATACGTATGGTGGTGGTTTTACCAGCACCATTACGACCAAGAAGACCAAAAGCGTGGCCGCTTTTGACAGTAAAGCTAATATTATTTAGGGCGACTTTCTTGCCAAACACCTTCCTGATATTTTTTAATTCGAGTTTCATAGGCTCCTTTTGATTAATGTTTAATATGAAAAGTTCCGCTATGGATGATATTTTTGTTTAATTTTTTGTAATTTAATTATGATTTTATCATATTTGGGATTTACTCCTTTATTCCAGGTACTTTGAATTTTATGGATAAGGCGATAACTGCTTGGTGAATCTTTTCTAGGTCTTGTTTAATCTCAGGATTGCTTAGGTTTTCTTCAGAGCCAGCTTTGAGGCAGAGGTCCAGTACTTGCTTCATCCAATCTGCAATTTGTTGCATTTCGGTTTCTTTCATGCCGCGCGTGGTGATGGCTGGGGTGCCAAGTCGGACTCCGGATGGACGGAAGGCACCACCTTTATCGCCGGGTACGGCATTGGCATTTAGAGTAAGTCCAACAAGATCGAGTGTGCGTTCATAGAATTTTCCATCAATGCCGAAGCTTTTTTGGACATTAATTAAAATAAGATGATTATCGGTACCGCCACCCTGCAATTCGAAGCCGTGATTAATAAGATTTTTGGCGAGTGCTTTGGCGTTTAAGACGATTTGCTTGGCGTAATCCTGAAAAGCAGGTTGCAAAGCTTCGAGGAAAGAGACGGCTTTGGCGGCAATAATGTGCTCAAGTGGTCCTCCTTGTGTGCCAGGAAAGACGGCGCGATCAATTAAAATTGGAATATTTTTAAGCGTATGTTCAGGTTTTTTAAGAGGAGAGGCGATGTTGCCATTGGAAAGAATTAGACCACCGCGTGGTCCACGCAGGGTTTTATGTGTAGTGGTGGTCATGACGTGAAAACCATAGTCAAGAGGGTTGGGGTGGACGCCACCAGCAATGAGTCCTGCGACGTGTGCCATGTCTGCCATGAGTAAGGCACCGATTTTTTGGCCGATTTTTGCGATGCGTGCAAAATCAGGGATTTTCATAAAAGCTGAGTAACCGACGAGAATGATTTTTGGCTGTTCCGCTAGGGCAAGCTTTTCGATCTCGTCGTAATCAAGGTCGCCAGATTCGGTGGTGCCATAAGAAATGAAATTGTAAATTTTAGCGGAACGAGTGACTGGCGAGCCGTGAGTTAAGTGTCCACCATGACCTAAGTTCATTGCTAAGATTTTATCGCCAGGCTGACACCAGGCAAAATAGACGGCTTCGTTGGCATTGGCGCCAGAATGTGGTTGGACATTAGCATGATCGGCATGAAATAGCTTCATAGCACGGGAGATGGCGAGGCGTTCGATGCGGTCAATATTAGTTTGTCCACCATAGTAGCGGTAATTTGGTAGGATTTGTGTTGAAACTTGATCTTCATTCCAGTTGAAATTGGTTTCATGATTACGCTGATTGGTTTCTGCTTCACTCCAATTTAGCCCTTCAAAAGAAGGATAACCTTCGGAATACTTATTGGTAAGAATGGAGCCCATGGCTTTTAAGACATTAGCGGAAACATAATTCTCGCTTGGAATTAATTCGAGGCCTTCGGCTTGACGTTTTTCTTCTTGCTTAATTAAATCAAAGATTGGGTCTTCTGTTGTATTAGGAGAAAATTTTGACATAACTATATCCTATTTAAAATTTATGAACGTTTTTGGTATAAGTTATGGATATAATTTAGATCATGAACACCTTCCTTATCTTCAATTATATCACTGTTCTGGCCGAGCCTAGTGACTTTATATTTTGATTTATCAAAGTTCGGAAAATAGATGTCGGCTTCAGTGTCTTCGCCATCTACTTCTGTCAGATAAATCTTGTCGCAAAAGGGGAGGAATTGTTGATAAATTGAGCCACCGCCAATAATAAAATATTCTTGGGAATCGTTTTGATGGCCTTTGATGAACTGGTCGAGGTCATGCAATACTGTAACCTCTTCGGGGAAAGTCGGCTCATCGTTTGGTGAGAGTACATAATGTTTTCGACCGGGAAGTAATTTTGGAAGGCTCAGAAAAGTGGTGCGCCCCATGACGACTGGGAAACCCATGGTGGTTTGTTTGAAGAATTTTAAATCACCAGGTATATGAAAAACAAGTCCGCCGCGCTTACCTAGTTCGCGATTTTTACCAATGGCTGCGATGATGCTAAAACTCATGTTTGCTCCTTTACTAATATTAATTGTCTTGAAGATTATTCTGTAACCGGCATAGCAATCCGACCTTGATGGTTGTAGTCGATTAGTTGAATATCTTTTAGGTCTTTAGAATTATCGAACTTAAAGAAGTCATCTATTTCAGGATTGATATATAGTTTTGGTGCCTTGTAGAGTTCACCATCTTTTTGAATTTTTTCATCACGTCGACGTAATTGCTCCTCAATGCCTGGGATTTGATTTTCGTAAATGTGAGCGTCATTAATGACATAGGTCATCAGGCCTGGTGTAAGATTGCAGACCTGAGCGATTAAATGACAGAGTACGGCGTATTGAGTGACATTAAAAGGCATGCCGAGAGGGACATCATTTGATCGAACAGTAACGATAAGGTTGAGTTTTTGATTATGATCGGAGACACTCCACTGAGTATTCCAAACACAAGATGGGAGGGCGGCAGTTTTAATCCATTCATTTTGCCACAAAGACATAATCATACGACGGTTGGTGGGGTCGTGTTTAATTGTTTCTATGAGGCCTTGTGTTAATTGATAACGATTAACGATCCAACCATAAGCGGTGCCAATGGTGTGAGCAAATTCTTTGCCAAAATGTTTGCCTTGATAGTTCCCTTCGGCGTCAATTTTCCATTCGTTCCAGATTTTAACTCCGCGTTCTTGTAGCCAACGCACATCGTTGCTTTGGGCTTGGTAAAACCATAGCATTTCAAGGACTGCGGTTTTGAAAGCGACAAATTTGGTGGTAAGTATAGGGAATTCTTCGGATAAGTCAAACTGTAGGATCTGATGAGGCAAGCGAATAGTGGTTGTGGGTTTGATGGTCTGAGCTAAATGATTCGGAAAATTAGATTGGATATCTTGATTGGTTTTTTGATCAAGAACTTTTGGATTTGTAGTGACGCGTTCACCTGTGGTGAGAATTTTTTGACATAGCTCTAGATATTGTTCGTCGAACTTGCTCATATGACCTCCATTTTTAGCTAGTATAACATTCAGTATAGAAATAAAAAAGCCCCAGCAAAGCTGAGGCTCAAGGAAAATATGTACTACTTAAAGGGCAAGTAATTTGGATTTTTTATTTTTCCAATCACTAAACCATTCGCCACGTATATCAATGACCGCTGCTTTTAATATCTTGTAGAATATGTCGTAGTAGTAGCAGTCGTGTTGATGCATGACAAAGCTGGCAGCAAAAATATCCACTAAGGTTTCACTGCCCATGATTTCAGCGATTTTTTCTTCACCTTCAGATACATGATGATTGTGCTTACTGTGCAAGGTTCCATAAAACCCGGATGACTCGTAGATGAGCCCACGCAGGATTGCGTCAAGCTTATCAGCTAACTTACAGAGATCGCGGAAAATTCTGTCTTCAACTGAAAGCGTATTTGGGTCTTTGTTGTAGATTTTAAAATCTCTCAGAATCTGCTTGCGAAGCTTGCTCTTTGCGTATTTTAATCTCTCCTTCAAGCAGGCGTATTCCTTATTGTCGGCATCAGGATTTCTAAGTTGATTGTCAGGTATATCGCCGTTTTCTGTTTCGCCAAGATCGTGGTACTGCATAAAAAGTATGGCACGATCAAGGGTTTTCTTGTCGATTCTTTTGCCATACCAGTCGCGAATCTGTTGGAGCAAAACCACTACTCCAAACGAATGCTGCGATAATGTCTCTGGATATAAATCTGTGGTTGGATACATATCTTTGGCAGCTCCATAATTTATGAAACCGGTACGCGTGTACAAGTCCATTTTTCTGAAGTTTTGACAGTGCTTCCAGATGAGATATGGACGTTTTTTGGATTTTTCCCTTCTCTTCATCTCACGATAAATTTCGTGTGGAAGCCCACAGAAATCCTGGTCTGGAACCAAATTAATCTTGCTTGGATCGTAATTCTCTTTTTGTTTCTCGTTACCTGCCATATCAGATACCCCCTTTTCTAAAATCTCGGCCGTAGATACATCCTGATTTGATGCACCCTTGTAACTTATGAACAATGCATCGCCAGAACTTGTGGCGACGACTTCAGCGCCTTGTTCAGGCGTTAGTAAATAGATGTTAACTTCATTGTCGTTGAAATCTATAAAATAGTACATAAGATTCCTCCTTTTTAATGTGCTTAAGACTCAACAGAAATATTCAAGCTTTAGCTTGCTTTCTTGCGCATTATCTCTGATATTATATAACCTATAAGCCCTATTCGCAAACATAACCAGGACAACTTTAGTGCTTAGATCAAAAGTCTTTAAGCTTGATTTCTTAATGAAATGATATTAAAATATCTTTTAACTTATTGTTCTTTAAAAAGGAGGTTTGTTTATGGAGAAGAAGGTTTTATTCGAAAATGAAACTGTAAAGACGATTAGTACTTTTTTAAGAGGCTTTGCGAGTACTGGAAGCCATGTTCAGACGTTGACAGCGCTTGGCTATGCAAGGTCAAAACACGCTGGTCAGATGAGAAAGTCGGGAGACCCATATATCTTGCACCCTCTGAAAGCGGCAACTTTTGCCATTTCAAATGGTATTACGGACGATGTTTTAATTGCTGCGATTATATTACACGACGTACCGGAGGATACGATGACTCCAATTACTGAACTTCCATGTAATAGCGAAGTTAAGCATGCTGTGGAGTTGATGACCTATCGTCGTTGTGATGGTGAGTCTAAATTATCGGCAAAACGTCGTTATTATAACGGCTTGATGGAGAGTAAGTATGCACTTTTATGTAAGGCCTATGATCGAGTTAATAACCTTTGGACTTTATGTGATCTTTCACGCGAGTCGGTTGTGAAGAATATTTATGAGACAGAGTTTTTCTTAATGCCACTGCTTAAAGATGGCAAGGAGCTATGGCCGGAATTTGCAAACCAGATAAGTGGACTTCGTGATATTTTCCGGGGGGCTATTCATTTTTACTCAAAGACTTATGGTTTTGAAATGCCAAAGGATGAGCCGACTGACGATGAGTGGTCGGTGATACTCGGTGAATGACGGGAGGATTCAATCCTCCCCTTTTTAAATTTAATATTTTGTGGTTTATATTTTTATGGTATAATAGGGTTATTGGGGTATTAGCTCAGCTGATTAGAGCGCTTCGCTGGCAGCGAAGAGGTCAGGAGTTTGAATCTCCTATACTCCACCAGATTGTACTTAAAACTCACCGAATGCGGTGAGTTTTTTATATAGCTTAGCGCTGTCTTTTTACTTTTTTGATAAGTGTGAGTTTTTAAATACAAATAATCTTGAAAATAGATAGTTTAAAACTACGGTAATAACATTACAGAGTAGTTTCCAAATTAATTTATCATGATGGAGTTGATCGACCATTAACCACATAAGAAAAACTTCGACAAAGAGAGTAGCTACTCTGGCAATTAGAAAGTTTATTATTTCTTTCGTGGTTTCTTTTTTGGTCTTATTCTTGCTCTTAAAGACCCAAATCTTATTTGTAATAAAAGCAAAAGCGACAGCAATGATCCATGAGGTAACAGTTGCTGGAATGGTTGCGATTTTAGTGAAGCTAGAAAGGAGCCAAAAGGAGACTAGATTTATTAAAGTTGTGAGGAAGCCGAAAAATAAATAGGCAATAAGGTGCTCGTATTTTTTGAAGAAGCTTTTAAGGTTTTTAAATGAGATAAAAGCATTTAGTAGGTCTTTTAACATAAGTTTATTATATCACTAGACAAAAAATACCCCAAATAGGGGTATTCCTTGTCCAATTTGCGTAAATAATTAACGCTTGGAGAACTGTTCGCGTTTCCTTGCAGAACGAAGACCGTATTTTTTACGTTCTTTCTCACGAGGATCGCGTTTGATGAGACCAGCTTTCTTAAGGACTGGACGTAGGTCAGGAAACTCTAGAGTAAGAGCTTTGGAAATTGCTAACTTAATAGCATCAACCTGACCAGCAAGACCACCGCCTGATACGAGGATGGTGATATCAAACTCTTTTTGTTTACCAGCAAGAGCTAATGGATCAGTAACCTCGGCAAGAAGTGATTTGTTGCCTGAAAGGTAATCAAGAGCAACTTTATTATTGATGGTGATTTCACCTTTACCTTTGAATAGACGAGCGCGTGCAGTTGCTGCTTTGCGACGACCAAGACCATAGGAATATTTAGAAGTAGTCATTATTTGATCTCCTTTGGATTTTGAGCAGCGTGTGCGTGTTCAGCGCCATTGAAGACGCGGAGACGTGCTAGGCGGTCTGCTGCGAGCTTATTTTTTGGCATCATGCCTTTGACAGCTTCTTTAAGAGCGTAAGAAGGATCTTTTTCGATAACTTCTTCAAGCCTCAATTCTCTTAATCCACCTGGGAATCCACTGTGACGGTAGTACTTTTTGTCAACCATCTTGTTGCCAGTAACTTGAATGTTTTTGGCATTGATGACAATAACGTAGTCACCGTTGTCAACGTGTGGTGTATAGGTAACTTTTGATTTACCCATAAGTTTGTCGGCGATGACGACAGCTAATTTACCTAGAGGTAGAGTGCTAGCATCAATAACAAACCATTCGCGTTTGATTTCTGCGGTTTTTTGGCTAAAAGTTTTCA
>ERZ773022.189-NODE-189-length-58401-cov-7.521870_pt1 | contig 58401 bp, 38 predicted proteins | sample MGYA00580839_ERZ773022 | MGnify/ENA primary metagenome ERZ773022 (study PRJEB29015, sample SAMEA2738020) | human oral metagenome | biome: human oral; feature: human-associated habitat; material: dental | place: China | collected 2044 ...
CTTTTATTTTTATATTTTCTAAATTAAAAAAATATCTAGAGTTATTATTTTCGTTATATAAAATTAAATAATCTTTTTCTACAAAATAACTAAATTCTTCATTTTTTATTTTTATTTTATCTACAAAATTAATTTTATTAAAAATACCATTAAAGATTTTTTCTCCGCCGGCGAAATTTTTTTCTGCAAAAGGATAATTTTTTTTATTTATTTGTTCATATCCGTATTTATTTAATAGTTTTATAACTTGTTTTTTATTATTTAATTTTGTTAATAAATCATTGTATTTATTTTCAAAAAATAAATCATTTTTAATTTGAATTATCTTGTTTAGATTCTCGCAATCAACATTAGAAAATTCTGAAAAAAGATTTTTTAAGAAACTATGTTTTTCATCAATACCTTTTGTTATTCCATTTAAATAAATTTCAGTAATTAAATTAGCCATCTAATTCACCTGTCCGAAACTAATCATATTGTGATTATCTATTTCTATTTCTTTTTCAAGATTATTAGAAAATATAGCTTCTTTATAATTATTTCTAAAATAAAAATCTAAACTTATTTCAATCATACTTAAATCTATTGTTATATTTTCATACTTTGTATTTATAAAATTATCTATTAATAACATTATTTTACTTTTATTTACTTTAATTTTATTTTCTTTATTTACATATAAATTAGATAAATAAAATTTAATTTCGTTTTCTAAATCTATTATTAAATTATCAAAATTTGGAAAATAAATTAATTGAGATTTTAAAAAGTTAATATTTAGTTTATATAAATTAGGTTTAATTAAATTAACTATAGAATTTTTATAATAATCTACAACATGTTTATTAGCATTAATTATGTCATCTATTTCATCTATTTTAAACGGATATACTATAATATTAGTAACATTATCTTCTTCTAATATTTTTATATTCTTTATTCTTTTATCTTTAAGTAAAGTTTCTTTTATTTTTGTTTTATTATCGTATCCAAATTCTTGTAATATACTTTTACTTCTTTCTAAAAATTCAAAGTCAGTTTCAGAATTTCTTTTATTTTTACTTAAACTTATAACAAATAATTTACTAGATTCATCTTGAATATTTCCATTTTCAACATAACAAAAATCTTTGTCTAGTATTATAATTCCGTTATTTCCACTTACTTGATTTTTTATTTCATTTTTATAAGTCTTTTGTATAATGATTTCTTCTTTTTCATTTTGAATGGAAATGTTTTTAATATTATTAAAATATTCTCCATTTATTAACATAAGACAATTTTCTTTTATATTAAAACTATTGTTATTACTTTTAAAAGATAAGTTTAAAGTATAAAGATTTTCATCATTTTCTTGTTTTCTATGTATATTAAAAAATGAAAGAAAATTATCTAAATCTTCTCCTTTCATATTCTCGAATATTACTTTATTTAATATTTCTTGAACTTCTTTTTTATAAGCATTATTTTGTTCAAATAATGCTTTTAATATATCATAATCAAAAGAACTCTTATCTATTTCAAAACCAAGTTTTTGACTTAGATTTTTTAAGAATTCATTATATGTTTGTTCTTTTAAACTATACATAAACCACCTAACCTATATTTATATCTTTTAATAATAACATTCTATCTTTTCCTTCATGCTTTTTATAAAACACTATAGTTAATATATCGTCTTTAAGACTAAAAGAAAATTCTACTGTATTTTTTAAATTTGGATAATTCTCGAATAATTCATTTATTTTTGATTTTATAATACTATTTATTTGTTCATCTGTATAATTTATTCTCTTATATAAAATAAAATTATCTTTTAACCATTTTTTATGTATAAGATGAGTGATTAAAATTGTTCTAACTAATCTAAAATTAGTTTCTGATTCATCACCAATTATAAAATCAGAAAATGAATTTTTATTATTATTTACATCTATATTACCATCTTCGTCTATACTAAAAAGCATTATTTATCACCTCTTATTACTTTCCATCTATTTTTTTCTAAACCTTTTATTATTGCTAATTTAGCTATTCTTTCTCTTTCAGTACTTCTTTGGTCTCTTGTATGTAATGCTTTATCTATTTGTTTAAATTTATATATTACACCTTTTACTAATCCTATTGTTTTAAGAATAGCTGCAAATTGAGCTTTACTTGGAAGAACAAAACTTGGTGTAAAAAGAGTAGATGGTATATTAATCATTTTAGTAATATAGTCAGTCATTACTCCAGAAACTTTTTTAAAAAATTCCCATTGCTCATATTGTTCTTCTTTTTTATCAATTCCAGAATTTAAAGTATCAGCTTTAAGTTCTTTTACTTCTATTTGGTCTACTTTTATTCTACTCATTATTATCACCTAACAATATATAAGCTAATTGTTTATTTATAAACATTCCTAATTTAATATTATTTTCTATTTCAAAATACATTATACTATAATTTGAACTTATATCTGCATTAGATAAAGTAACAGGATTTTGAACTAACATTATTATATCAAGTATATTGTTCTTTTTATCTTTAAAATATTCTTGTATTTCTAGATTTTTATATTTTTCTGTTTTTCTTGTTTTTTCTAAATTAACTCTATTTTTTATTTCTTCTAGTTTTTTAGCAAAAGCTAAATTGTTGTTTACTAACTGAGTTTTGTTCTGAGAAAACAAATTTTTAAAACTTCCATTTATATATTTCTTTTCTTCTAATAAATATGCAGAACCTTCAAATAAGATTCTGCTACTATCTATTTCTAAGACAATTCCGATTCCATTTTTCATATTTAAATCACCTTTATTCCTATATAAACTGGTATGTGGTCAGACACATCTCTTTTGTTATCTTCTGGATAATTATATTCAGAAAAATAAAAATAATCTCCATTCTCATCATCTACTATATTTTGAGTTACTACTATATTATCAAATATATTTTTAGTTTCACCTTTTGTGTCAACAGTAGTAGCATTTCTAATCATAGATTTAAAATCTTTATATCTTTCTGGCATTACATAAACATAATTATTAGCCCAGCTATCTCCAGTATGTTTAATTACACTACTATTATAATCTACTATTTCTAAGTTGCAGTCACCAATTAATATACAACCAGTATCAGAACTTTGATTTTTTAACATTTGTTCAAATATAGAATTTATGAATCTTTTTCTTATTTCTATATCATCTACCTCTAAATCAGAAGCTCCATAAAAATTATGAAACCAATATACTTTTAAAAATTTAATAGGTATTTTAAGATAACTTATATCATAAGTAGATTCAACAAAATTTCTTTCTACTCTTTGTTCAATAAAATTATTATTTTCTTGTTTATACTTTATTTTTTCTATAACGCCACTTTTAATAATTTTACTAGTTATTTTTACTTTATTGTTATCAAAAATAACTCCATATTCTGAACCATGATGATTTTCAAATAATTTACCTACTATATTGCTTTTATAATTTCTAGGTTTTATATTATTTATATAGTTTCCAAACTTATAATCTTTAATTAAATTCTCTTTGTTAAAACCATCATATATTTCAACCATAAGAGTAGAATCAAATATATCTATTATTTTTTCTCTGACTGTTTTTTCTTTAAAATCTAAAACATCTTTAGCTCTTCCAGAACTTTTAATTATAACTCCACCATTTATGTTATTTATACTTTGTAATTGAGTATTAAAAAAACCTATAGTTAAATTATAATTTCTACCCAATTTACCTCTTGTAACAAATCCATATGGATTGTAATTTCCAAAATCAGTATTTCTAAATTCTGTTTGATTTACATTTATTTCTCCGATTAATGCATCTTGAGCTTTTTTCTCAGTTAGTCCTACTTTTGATTTAAACAATTCATGCAAGTTAAAAGTAAAAGTTCCTAATAAAATATCACCTAAATAATTAAGAGTTTTTAACATTCCTCTACCCATATTTGCAAAAAAAGTAGGTACTTTATATTGGAAGAAAAATAACATTGATTCAAAGTATTTTTTATAAACATTATCTTTGAAAACAAAAGCTTTTTCTAAACTAACTGGCATTTGTATTATACCTTTTCTAAACATAGGAATAAATTTAATAGGAATAATAGAAGGACTAAACATTAATTGATTCATTATACTATCGTCTTGTTTAATTTCATTTTTATCAACTTTAAAACTAATCCATTTAAAATAAGTATATTTTACTGCATGAGTTACATATTTTAAATAATTAGCAAACACTTTGTTTATTACATAATTGTCAGTTCCATCTACTCCTTTTGCAAATTGTTCTCTGAATGTATCCATTAATTCATAAGAAACACTAGTACAAAAAGTATCAAGAACAGGGTCTCTTAAATCCCAAACAGCACTTACTTTTAATATAGTAATCATTCCTCTTTTGTCTAATATGTGTTCAAAAGACATTACTTTAAAAATACCAAAAGTAGAAGCGGTATCATCCATTAAATGAACATAATCCCCTATTTCAACATTTTGATTAAATAATATAGTAATAGTACCTTGATATGTTAATTCAAGTTCTTTTATTAATTGAGTAGACATATATTCGCCTTGAATTAATATATTACTTCTTGTAATTTCTTCTCCCATACTTTCTAGTACATTATTTATAGGTTTTTCTACTATTGAATTTACATCATTAACACCAATTATAGTTAATCCTATTTTAGAATCTTTTTTAAAAAGACCATTATCTATATTATCTATAGTTAATGTATTAATTACATCATTTGTTTTAATATCATAAGAAATTAAATTAATTTTGCTTAAAGCAAATATATTTTCTCCTATTTTTCTTCTTCCTATTCTATATAGATTATGTTCAAAGTTTTTAACTATATCTTCTTGTTTTTTATCAATTCTTGTTTGTAAATCAACATAAGAGTTAGATAAATTTTTATTTACTATTGTATCTAAAACACTATCCATAAACTCTGAAGGTTTTTGAGTATTCTTTTTGCTTTTTATTGGTTTTTTATTTTTTTCTTCTTCGTCTTTCTTTTCTATTACATTACCATCTTCATCTATATCAACGTGATTATCTATGTTATTTATTTTTTTATCAAAATCATCTATAAAATTTACTGTTTGTTTCCAATTATATTGTACACAATTATAAAAATAATTAGAACGTCCAAGGATTATTGTTTCATAATCCCCGTTTTCTCTAACATCCCATTGTGAACAAGTTACAAGATTTTCATAAAAATTCATAATATCTGCAAAAGAATTATTTTTAAAACTAGGTTTAAAAACTTGATTTGATGAAGGTAATTTTAAATCACCTAAAACTAAATCTTGACCAGTTACTTCTGTATTATTATGATTAGCAAATGAAATTATATTATGATTTGGAAAAAAACTTCCACCTAAATTAAAATCATATTCATAATTTTGTTCTATTCTAGAATCTGCCATTTTTACCCCCTTAATGTTTCAATTACATAATCTCTTCTTTTTTTAAGACCTTCTATTACTTTGTTATTATCATCTTTTATATTGTATTCATTTTCTATATAATTTATAGCACCTTGCATATCATTGTTTTTTATCTTATTATAAACATTTGCAAATTTAGAATTAGTAGGACTATATTTCCAAGCTAAATCTAATAAAGCAACTTTTTGATTTGGTTTTAAATCATCGTATCCTTTGTAATGTTTTCTTATATCATCTTCATAATATTTTAAACCTAATCTTAAAATTTCATCAGCTCTTTGTGTAGACATAGGAGGTCTATCATCTTTTTTTTCTCTTTTATAAGAATTATATTCTGATTCTGATACTATACTTCTTATTTTCATTAATCCACCATCATGGAAACCATATCCTATAGATTCTCCTTTTATTTTACCAGAGTTATCTGTATAAAATCCAGAACGATAACCTTCTAAAACTTTTAGTTTTTCTATAGTATATTCAAAATAATCTTTTTTAATAGCTTGCTTATCAACAGTAAATTGGTCTTTACCTTTTTTAGCATCAAATTCATAACTTGTACCAGTTGATTTTGAAACAACACTAAATTCTCCAGATAAAAGCAATTCAGGATTTAAATAAAATTCATTTTCGTTTCTATTTAATACTCTTATGAATATTCCTGGTTTATTTAATTTAAGTTGTTTTTTAAAAAATTCTAAAGTTTCAGGAGTTTTTTTAACATGAACTTCAAAGTGTAAATGTGCAGTATAAGAATTCATAGAAAATCCACTTCCTCCTATCTTACCTACTACTTGACCTTTTTTTACCTTATCCCCTATATTAACAATATATTTTTCTAAATGAAAATAAGCAGTTGTAATAATCCCATCATTATGTTTAATATAAACTCTATTACCAGCATAATTATCTCCGTATTTATGTACATTTATTACAATACCATCTTCTACAGCATATACATTTTTAGAAGCTTCTGCTTTCATATAACTATAATCTGCTCCTGCATGAAAACCTAATTTATGATTTCTTTTAACTCCAAACCAAGCACCACTTCCGTTATTATTGAAATAGTTTTCACTAGGTACTAAAGGTTTACAAGGTTGTAAAATATAATTTCTAGTTTCTCCGGGATTTAAATCTTTTTCTACTACTTTATAAGAACCTTTATAAGATTTGTTTAATGCGTTAGGATTATTATTATCATTTTCTTCTCTTATTGTATTATCATGATTTAAATTAACATATCCATATGCTTCATAATCTAAATCTACATCATATATATTTAATATTGAATTTCCTATAATTTCTATACCGTCTTGTTTTCTTGAACCAAACATACTTGTTAAATCTATTTTGTTTTGTAAATTTGTAGCTAAATAATTTAAATCTCTATTTAAATTTCCTTCTTTGAAAATATTCTCAAAATAAGGTCTAAATTTATAACCCATTTTAACAAGCATTATTTGAGTTATTGCTGAATAAGATGAACTTCCTAATTGACCTAAAGTGTCGATTCTATTTTCTCCATAAGATTCGAACATATGCATATTTGGATTATTTAAATTTGCTTTTTTATTTCTTAAAACTTCTAGGAACTCATTTTCATCATCAGAAGCTTTTTTAGATTCAGTAAAAACTCTATTACTATATCCATCTCCAGTTTCTTCTTTTTTATCAGGAGTTTTAACTTTCATATTAGATAAAGTACTTTCATTAGTAAGGTCTTCTATACTAGGAATATAATTATAGAGAGTACTTGCAAAATCAACACAACTTATCATAATTGTATTTCCTATTTCTTGAGAACCAGCTATTAAACCATTAAAAATACTATAACTATTATTAAAACTATATCCTAGCATTATTCTAACTTCGCAACCTGGTTTTATAATAAAACCTCTTATTTTACCATCTTGCATAGATTTTATACTAAAAGCTCCGTCATTCATATTAAAATTATAATAACCTTTTGAAGGCATACTTATAGTAAAGTTAGCTGTTTTAATCTTTGTTTTTGGATTCTTGCTTATTGATATTCCAGTTACATTTTTTAACTGTACATAATATTCATTTGTATCGTCTTCTATAGTTTCCTTTACATTAACTACTATTACATAATCTGGAAATAGAGTATCTATATTATTACAAATAGTTTTATTTATTTCTAATAAACTATTAAAAGGGTCATTATTAGCTATTATTCTAGATTTCATAAGTGTATTAATTTTAGTTTCTTTTTTTCCATTAATATCAAATTCTGTAGTAAATTTATTTTTATTATCAGAAGGAATATGAATATTACCTATATTTGTTTTAGGTATAAAATAATCAACAGAATCTTCTTTATGTTTTTCTAATTTTATTTCGTTATACTTAGAATGATTTACAAACAATCTTCTTTCTTGTTCTACAAAAGATATTATAGTTTTATCAGCTTCTTCTGCTTCGTTATTATAAAGAACTTTTCCCATTAAACTAAATAAACTAAGTCTAGGTATTTTTAATCCATATAAATAATCATTATCTTTTTTAGCTAAATCGCCAATTATTTGTCCTTCTTGTGAACCTAAATCTTCATATTTAGTTTCCATAACATAAACACAATCAGAATTAAATAAACTAATATCATTTCCAAATCTTTCCTTTAATTCACTAATCCAGAATAGCTTTTCACTATCTAATTTAAAATTATAACTAGAAATAGCTTGACCTAAAAAACCAAAACAAGTTTCTGCACATAATCCAAAAGTATCTGTTCTACTGTCCATTTTTATCAACATAGGAGTGCATAAAACAGTTCCTTTAATTAAATCATTTAATAAATTATTTTTATATATTTTATCTAAAACTCCTTTATTATTTTCTGTTATATTAAAACAAGTTAATCTTAGAAGAAAAATATTATATAAAGTATATTCTATGTTTTTTTTATTGTTTTTATAATAGAAATTAATTTCATCTTTAATTTCTTTTATTTTATCTTTTATTTCTTCTCTCATTATAGGAGTTATCGTTTCAACATCGTAATAAATCTCTTCAGTTATTCTTTTTATAAATTTATTATCGGATAATGCGCTTGTAAAAAGTTGAATAATTTCGCCGGCGCATTTTTTTATAAAACTCATACAAGAATGATATTTAAAAATACCCTTTTGAGAAACTATTTCAAAGTTATTATTTAAATCAAGTTTTTTTACTACACTTATTATTCTTAAAAAATACTCTTCATATATTTTTCTATATATTCTATTTTCTAAACCTAATAGATTTATTTTATCATTAAACATTTCTGTAGTAATAGGTCTTACTATTTTTTCTAAGAAATTTAAATTTATATCATCATCTATTAACATAAAGTTATAATCAGAGTAAGGAGGCTTTGAATATTTATTTAATAAAAATGCAGCATCAAAATAATTCATTAAATTATACATAGTATTCATATCTGATAAATTTAAATTTTTAATTATATTCTTATGGTTTAATATTTCAAATAAAAAATCTTGAGAATCAAATTTTAAAAACATTACATTAAAATTTTTATCGTGTTTTTTTCTAGTTATATAATCATTTACCTTTTTATTTATAATTTCTCTTAAATTAATATCACTTTTGCTATTAAAATATTCTGTTACTATGTAAAAATAATTTCCATAAGGATTTGTAAATTGTGTAGAATATGATTTTATAAAATCAACTATTCTTAAATAAGAAATTTCTTTAGGAAATATTTTTCCTAACCAATTATAACTATTGTAATAACTATTCATTACTTCAGTTATTTTTTTATATAAAAAAGAATTATTTTGTTTTCTGATAAAATCAATTGCATTTTTATATTCTGATTTTTTACTCGCTAAAGGATTTTCTTTAGTTATATTTAAATAATTATTATATATTTCTAACCAAGAACCAAATAATTTATCGTTTTTTGATTTCTTTTTAAAAACCATATCTCCTATAGTATCGCTATTATTAATTATACTTTCACGTTCATATCTATAACCATTAATATTAAATACCATAGTTACTAAAATACCGTGTTGATTTTCTAAACTATTAAAAGACATATTTAATATATCTCCAGAATAAAAATCAAATAATTGTATTAAAGGGTGTTCTATTTGTAATTTATGCCCTATTATATTTTTATCACTAATAGTTTTTAGTTGTTGAACTAATTTTAGTTCATCTTCTTCTTTAAATAATAATTTGCAAGAAAAATTAGTTTTTCCTAAACCAATTATACTTTTATCCATTATACTATTACCTTTAATAGGTATATGAGCAATATTATTATTTGTAATCAATTCTATTTCTATAATACAATTGTTTGGTATTTTTATAATATTAGTTACACTTTCTAATTTTTTTGTTAATAAATTCTCATCATCAAAATCAGAATCTTCTAAACCTATTTTGTTCTCTGTAGTTCTTTTTTTAGCATTATCTGCATTTTCATCAGTTCTTACTTTATCTTTTAAATCTGCGTCTTGTTGAAGTCTAAAAGATTTAAATTCACTTGTAATTAAATTATTTTTATATATAGCATTTAATGCTTCTACATTATAATATTTTAAATCCATACCAACACTTGTATTTCCAAGTTTATTTGTTTGTTCTGATATTTCATCTTTAATTTTTTCAAAATCTGTTTTTTCTAACCAAAGAGAAAATACTCTCATATATTTATCTTGTTCTTCTTTAGTGAATGAATTTTTATATAAACTTAAATTCATATTTACGTCATAACCATCAGAAGTATTTACTTTAGATTTAATACTCATATTATCAAGAACCATACATAAACTATTAAAGTTTTTACGTATTCTAGAAAAAACATTTTCTTCACTATTTTTAGTTCCGTTTATTTTATCTAATATTTTATCTTGTAAAACCATTCTATCTTCAGCTAAACTATTAGATAAACTAGAACCAAGTTTGTCTAATAAATAATCATTTTCTACTACTAAAACTCCAAGTGTTCTAAATAAACTATATATATAAGCAAGATTAGCTAACTCTTCTGTTTTTAGTACAAAATGTAAATTAACAGTTTCTATATTAGCTAAATTACTTTCACTCATTACTGTACCAAAACCTCTAATAGCTTCCATTCCTGCTGAATATCTAGAAGTATCAAATATTATATTTCTTATACCTGTTTTAGGCGATAATGGAATTCCATTAAATTTAATTAGCTTTTCCATGTTTTAATCTCCCTTTTATTTTATTTATCTATATATTCTAACTGTTAACAACACATTTAACAAATTTGATAAAAATAGAGTGGTTAAAATACCACTCTAAAAAGTATCTCTTATATTTGTATATATTTTGTAATTACCCATTCTTCTTTGAAGATTATCTGTTGGAGTTATTGTTCCATATCCTCCACCTTGTTGTGGTTGTTGATTTATTTGGTCGTTAGTTTCTAAATGGACTACAGTTCTGTTTTTATTTAATAGATTTACAAATCCGCCTATTAAAGCAACGCCTATACCTATAGCTAATCCAGTTTTAGCTTTTTTACCTTTGAAAACTTCTTTTATTTCTTCACCGGCTTTAGAGGCTGCTTTTGCAGTGTTTTCTATAGTCTCATCTACTGTAGTTTTAGATTTTTCAATTGTTTCACTAACAGTTTCTTGAATTGTTTCTGCAGTATCGTTTATATTTTTTTCAGAAACAGTGTCTGATACTTCATCAACTATATTATCAGTATCTTTAGAATTAATTTCATCAACTTTATTTTTTAATTCTTTATTTTCTTCAGTAAGTTCATTTATTGTTTTCCCGAATCTTTTATATAGTTGTTTTTTAATTCCAGATTTTTCTCTCTTATTAGATTTCTCATATTGTTCTATAAGACTTTGTATTGACTCCGTATCTGATTTATTTTCATTTATAACTTCATTTGCAGTATTTGAACTTATATTTGGATTATTTGAAAAAGTTTCACTTACAACTTCTTGCTGTTGAATATTTTTAGCTCTATAACTTCTAGCTTTTTCATTATAATCATTTTCTATTTTATCTATTTGAGTTCTAGTGATTTTATTTTCATCAGCATTTTTAACTCTTTCTTCAGCATCAATTCTATCTTGAGCTTTTATTCTCTTGCCTTCATTATAAATTAAAGAACGACGATTATAATCAGTTAAATCTTGTTCATCAAGTTTTTCTTTAAATTCGTTTAGCTTTTCTTTATGTATTTCTCTTTGAAACATATCAACAGGGTCTAAACCTTTGTTTCTCCAAGATTCAATTTTAATTTGGTCTTCTTTTAATTTATTTTGGTAATCTATTTGAACTTCATCTTGATATTTAGAAAATATTTTTCCTTTTAAATTTTCTATTTCGTCTTCTCTTTTTTTAACTAATTCTTCTAAATCTTTAGAATATTTCTTTTCTAAGATTTCTCTTTCTTCTTTAGTTTTACCTTTTTTTAGAGCTTTATATTTATCTTTTAAGTCTTTTAGTTCTTTATTATATTCTTTATCAATATCTGCAAGTCCTAAAGCTTGGTCTATTTGGTTTTGTTTTTCCCATTTTTTATAAGTAGAAGAACCATAAAACATAACTTCGTCGCCTTCTTTTATTGTTTTAGTTTCAGCATTAGTTTTTACACCAGCTTGTTTTTCTAAAACTTCTTTCTCTGTAGAAGCAACTGTTTGTTTTTCATTATTTGTTTTTGCCTCTTCTTTTATTTTTGCTTCATTTTGTGGTTCAGAATCTTCTGGGTCTACACCTTCAAGACCTTTAGAAGTTTTAGCTTCTTCTTTTATTTTATTCTTAGAAGTTTCAATTTTATTTTTTGTTTCATTTACTTCTTCTTTATAACTTCCATCTGCTTTCTTTTCTTCAACAGTTTTAAAGTCTTTAAACCAATGAACCCAACCGTTAATTACACCATGAAAAGCTATTTTACCTTTTTTGCCAGTTAAGACATCAAACCTTTCTTTTACATTAGAATAGTCTAAGTTTCTAAAAATACTTTTAACTGTATAAACATCTATTTTATCTTTTTCAAGCAATTCATCTAATTGATTAAAATATTTACTTCCGAAATTTTCCATTAATATTTCATTCATATGTCCAAATATTCTTAGAGCATTTTCTTTTATATTGATATCTATTTCTCCAGTTGAATTTAAAAATTCATTTCTGTCTTTTGCTAATAAAGATAATACTTGGTCAAAAGTTAAATCTTTATCGCTAGAAAACATATTTAAAATATCATTTGTTTCAGAAGTAGCATCTCCTGTTAAATTTAATAAATTATATAATAGTTTTCTTTTGTTTTCTATTGTATTTGCACTACTATTTAATGAACCAAAATTTTCAAGATACTTCATAAAATTAAGCTTCTTTAAATCTTCTATAGTATTAGCTTGTATAAATTCTGTATACATATCAGAAGCATTTTTAAAAGAAGCCGTATCTGAACTTTGTCTTATAATTTCAGATAATATATTCTTAACTGTTTTATGAGATGTAATTAGAGCTTCTGCTGTATCCGTATCATGTTTAGATGAAATAGCTTTTTCTGGTAATATACCAAATAAATCTGAAGTAGCTAATCTTGAAATAGAATAAATAAAATCTTTTTCAGATATTGAAAAGTTATATAAACCTTTTTTTATTCCAGTTAACTCTTTATAAAAACTTTCATAACCATCTGTATTACTTAAAAGTCTTGCTAATCTACCTACATTTGCTAATTCATAAGAAGCAGTACCTGTTTTAATATTATCGGCATAACTTCTAAAATTAGTTTCTTCTCCAAATTGAGATAACATAATTCTAAGAGTTTTGTTTTTATTCTTATCTTCAAATATTTTTTCAAATATTTCTTTTGCTTTTTTAGGGTCTTTTATAAGAGCATCTAAAACTTCTTTATCATCATCAGTAATATGATTATAAAAAGGTTCATGTTTTTTAGCAGCTTCAAAATATTCTGATAATCTATCATCATCTATTGAGCTTATTTCTCCTCTTTCATTTCCTTGAATTAAATTAAATAGATTAAAAATCATACTGTTTTTAGCTATTTTAGCTTCGCCAGATTCAACAGTTAATTTAAATTCAGGTATATGTAAAGTTTTACTAGCATCTTCTAATTCGTCTTCAAGTTTTAAAGTCATCATTTGAATGGCATTTCTATATCCGAATATTTTTGTAGAATATATTTTCTTTAATTCTTTGACTTGTTCATTTGGAGACATATTTCTTATATATTTCATTTTATCATCATATGTTATTATTTCATCTAAAGCATTCCATAACATATGAGAGCCATCTTTATTTAATTTATTTCCAAACGAATAACCATTTAGTGAATCAAATGGATTTCTTTTATGAGTTAATTCATTCATAATAGCATTATCAAACATAGTTTCACCATAAACAGAACGTAATAGATTTTTATCTACAGTATCTCTCATGCCTAATAAAGCTGCATAAATTTTATCTCCATCATAGTCACCATTCATTACTAACTGAGTTAATTTACCTATATTATAAGTAGTAATTCTATCAACATCATCAAAATTACCAGTTCCAAAAATACCACTTAAGAAAGTTCCTTTTTCTATATCTCTTTGAGAAATAGAAACTAATTTAGAATGTAATATAGATGTTTGATAGATAGTTGGGTTTCTTACTAATTGGATAAAAGCTGTTTTTGATTTTGCATCTAATAAAGCGTTTTTTGTTAATTGTTTAAAATGTTTATTGCTTACTAAAGTAAGACCTACTATACTGTCTAAGTCATCTGATATAGAATTTGTATATTTAGATAAAAATTCTCTAACTTCTTCTGGAGTACTTCCATTTTTAATCATTTCTCTTGCTTGATTTATATTATTTTCAAGTGTATTAAAATCAATATATCCACCATATATTCTTTTACCTAAATCATTAAAATTAAATAATTCTCTTCTAAAATCAGCTTCATCTCTAAACTCTCCAAGTTCATTAAAAAATAAACTTCTAGCTCCTTTTGTTTGACCTTGAGCAGTTGTGCTTCCATCTATCCAACTTTTAAAGAAATTATTTAAAGCAGTAGCTTCAGATGGAGTTACGTTTAATGAGTTTACATATTTCGTATCATCTGTTTTTTCTAAAGTTTCAACAAAATCAAATACACTTAATTTGCCATCTAATTTAAAGTTTTCTAAAGTTTTTTCTAAATAATTTATTCTGGCATTTATTAAGCCTTTTTTACTTAAAAAATCTTTAGAAGCAAAAACACCAAACATTTCAGAAATTAATTCATTATCAGTAGAACCAGTTAGCAAAGCGTTTGATACTTTATTTTTTAATATTTTATTTATATATTCGTTTTTAACTTCGTTTTTTATTTGCATAAGAACTTCATATCTATCACTTTGCCATTTATCTTTATCTTTAAATTGTTTAGCTATTTTAATTTGTTCATCTATGTTTTTTATAAATTCAAATGGATTTCCATAAACTGCTGTTGTTTTATCATTTACATAAGCACCAGTTCTAGATTTTCCTATAACTTTTTCTATAGAATCTGTTAATAATAATCTTCCATCTGCAGTTCTAGTTTTTATTAATTCTGCTTCTGTATAACCTTCATTAACTCTATAAAAGTTATTTTCCATAAAATTATTAAAGTCAAAATCAATATTTTTATATTTACTTTTAGAGCTAGTTGATTGGATTAAACCTTTAGCTAAATTTTCTCTTTCTATATCATCTTTAGCTAGATTACTAAGTAATTCTATAGCTCCTTCTGAATTTCTATTTCTTGCTGAAATTGTATTTACAAAACCCTCATCATCTAGAATGTTTTTGGCTTGAATTAAACTATTATATTCAGAAGAATATCTTGCATATTTATTAACATTTTCAAAGTTAGAATTGAATACAAATCTACCATCATCTGAAAGAGATATTCTATTTAAGTCAAAGAAAAACAATTCTCTATTATTTCCAAGTTGACTTTCAGTAAAACCGTTTTTAATTACGTCTTCTATGAAATCTATTTTATCTCCATATATTTCAGAAGTTAATGTATTTTTATAAATTTTTTCGCCAGCGAAATTATTTTTAGAACCAGCCAATTTTGATAAGTAATTTACACGAATTCCAAGAAGATTTATAAAATCTCCTTCGTCTTCGTTTAATTCTAAACCAGAAAGACCACTTTTTAATTTTTTTAAATGAAATTCTTTCCCTTTCTTTAAAATAAGTTTATATTTATCTTTATCAGAAAACTTTTTATCTTTAGATAACCAAATGTCCTCAAATGTATTATCATAATGAAAACTTATTAAATCATTTGCATAATTCTTTAAAAAAGCTTCTTTATCTCCGTCTGTTAAAAATGTTTTTATATGACTATTAAGAGTTATTAATTGTTCATCGGTAAAATTAGATTTGAATTCACTAGCTAAATTATCGTTTTTATCAAAAACATGCATTTTTATAATATTCATTAATTCATCGTTTAATCTTTTATTTTCAGCACTCAAAGATGAACCTAAGTTTATAGCTCTACCAAATTTATCATATTTCATAGAAGAACCAAAAGCTTTAATATTATTTGTAGTACCTTTATCATCAAATTCTAATATATCACTTAGAAAATAATTTCCAGTAACAAAATCATCTTTTAATATTTTACTATCGGCATAAGTTTTATATTTTTCTAATTCAGTTCCATCAATAGTATACCCTCTATAATCTATTAAGTTTTGTAAACCTAAAGTTCTTTGTCCTTCATTAGAAAATCTATTTACTGCTTGTTTATATCTAACAACATCTTTTTCCATAGTAGACTTTTCCATAAGAGCTTTTTCTAAATTAAACATGCCTTGTTGTCTGGCTATGTTTAAAAATGAAGTACTAGCTAATAATGCATTAGCTTCTTTTTGAGAAATACTATCGTCCATTCCATTTAGATTACTAAATAAAATCATAGCTAAATCGTCAGTAACCGTTTCAAAGTTTCTAAATTCAGCTTTACCATTAGCACCAATTACAGATGATTTTATAGTACCCACACCTCTTATAAAAATTCTTGCATTAGAAGAAAATTTACTATCCATGTGAGTACTTACATAATCTTCATAAACAGTAGAAAGTCTTTCTAATAAATATGGTGAAAACACTTCCATTTGGTTTTTAGACATATCTAAACCTAATTTTTTTGCATTATTATAAAACTTTTGAACAACAAAGTTTTCTAAACTCGTGTTCATAAAATCAGTTCCTCTATTTATTTGTCTTGAAAATTCTTTTTCAGCTTCATCATAAAATCTACTTCTTACTTCAACCATTCCAGTTTTTTGATTTACTCCATATTCAAGACCGAATAATTGACTTAAACTCATATCTACCATTTTATTATCAGTAGTAGCCATTTTAAAGATAGGAGCGTCAAATATATTTTCTTGTAATGATTTTAATCTTCTAGACATAGAAGTAGCATCTTTTACTTGACTTTCACCAGCTAAAGGAGTATTTATTGCATTAATAGTCATAGTATTCATAATAGAATTTAACATAGCTCCATTAAATCCTCTTTTGAGTTTACCTGCTTTTGGGTTAACTATACCATCTATTCTTATATCCACACCATTAACATTAAATAAAATCATATCAGCATTCATACCATTTTCTGTAAGTTTAATACTATCCATCATAGCTTTACCACCAGAACCACCTAATACAACTTTACTTAATTGAATATTTAATAAATTATCTTTTACATCTATACCACTGACATATCCCATGTTAGCTTTATTTACTGCACCAAAATTACCTATTATAGAACTATCTCCAATACTTCCTTTACCATTGTTAAAAATAATTAAATTATCTTTAAGTAATTTTCTTTGAATTTTAGCATATCTATTAATAGCTTCAGCTTCAGCTTCTAATGAACCATTACTAGTAGCAATATCCATTTTAAAATCGTTTGACGCTGCTTGTAAACTATCAGTAATAGACATAGAGTTTGTTCTTTGTAGTTTTATCTTATCGTAATCACTACCAAGTATTTGTTTTATAATGTTTCCAAACTTAGAAGTTTCATCAAACATTACATCTTCTAATTCTAATTTTTTAGAACCTACTGCATTTTGAAGGCTATAATATTTCCAGTCATCTAAAAACTCTAATTTATCAGAATAATAATCTCCATTTAATTTTTGTATTCTTTGATAATTTATACTGTTAATATCTATACTTATATTTCTAAGAGTATCTGGAGAATTTACCATTTTTAATTTTGCACTTTCAGCCAACAAATTAGAATCTTGCCAAGAACCTAATGTATTTGCATGAAGTAATTTTACAGGAGCTGTATGTTGGTCATTAGCATGAAGCCCGTTTAATTGAAAAGCTAAAGCTTCTTCTAATTTTTGAAATTTAACTTCGCTTCTATCTCCATTTATATATTTTTTATATTCTTCATCAGTAAGAGACTTAGTTAAAAAATTATTTACATATGCTTTTTCTAAACTTTCTCTTATTCCTAATTTTGATTGGTTTATCAAAAAAGTATTATGGTGTCCCATACCATTAATAGATGAAAAAGCATCTCCTGTAATTGCATTTACATTTAGTCCGTTTATTTTTAAAGCACCAAAGTCATCAACACCTTGTGATTTTCTTTGAGAAGGACCATCAATAAAAGCTAGTGGGTGATTAAAACTTTCTAAGAAATTTAATTTACCAGCTGCATTAGCTCCTTGTTTTCCAACATTTCCAGCTAAATAAATATTTTCTCCTGTAGAATAAAATGCTCTCATCATATTTTCGTTTACTAATTCAAGTTGATTTTCTATTCTTCTTCTAAGTCTAGGGTCTAATTTAAAATCTTCTCTTAATGCCATTTGTAAGTAAGATGTTGGGTCACTGCTACTATCGTTTGCATTAAATTTTACACCAGTATACATTTCTAATTCTTCTCTTCTTATAAAACCATAGTTAATATCTTTAACTGTATCACTTACAAGTTTATCAAATTCTTGCATTTGTTTTCTTTTAAAATTAAAATTATTAGAAATCATTTTATATGCACGTTCGTTTCCCTGCCTATCAACATCTTCTATTCTTTCTGCATAAAAATTTTGAAAAGCATTTATTTGAGAATATTTTTCATCTTTATTGTTAAGTAAACCTAAACTAGCCATCTTAGAATTATAATAATCTATACTATTTCTTACTGGACCTTTTTGATTTTTAAAATAATTTGCTGTATATCCACCACTTAATTCAGCATAAGCAAATCTTTTAATTAATTCTTCTCTAGATTTTAATTTAATAGTTAATGCTTTTGTATTAAGTTCATTCATATTACTTAACAAATCTTTTGTACTATCATTTAAATGAACTACACCAGCTGTAGAATTTTTAACTAAACCTAAACTTTTATTTAAAACAGTAACTCCTGTTATTTTATCTTCTGAATTTATAGAAACAGAAAAAACACTATCATTAAACATTTTTTGATAGTCTACTATTTTTGAAGGGTCTTTTAGTTCCCATTTAACTTGTTCCATAAATTTTTTCATATTTTCTTCTTTGTCTGGGAAAAATAAATTTTTAAACATAGTAGAAGATAATAAATATTGATTACTTTCATATTTAGGACCTGTTTGAGTAACATCATATTTATTAAATTTTAATTGAAAAGTATTAGTCCAGTTAGCATCTGCGGAATCTCCTAGATTAAATCTATGAGAATCTTCAAATATTCTAAGTCCGCCTCTTATCTTTTCTCTTTGTTGTAAAAATACAGATTTAGCAGCAACAGAATCTTCGTCGCTAGCTAAAGCCATTGTTTTATTTAAAGACAATTCTTGTATTAAAGTTCTAACTGCTGTATTTAAAGGTCCAGCACTAGATGTATCAGTGAAACCTGAAGAATAATCAACAACATTTGTTACTCCTGGAATAAAAGGATTTTCATTTATAAGTCCAAGAGAAATTTCTGTAGGAGAAAAACTTTCTATTCTATAAGTAGGTATAAATTCTTTTGTATTGTTATTAGCCATAAAGCTATAATTTATCCTTGCTTCTGTTACAGCAAAAGTCCCATCTTCTCTTTGAAGAAAAGCAAATGTTTTTTCATTTCTATAATTTTCTCTTCTAGTTTTATTTATAAAATCTTTAGCTTCTTTAAATGCTTTGTTTTCTTGAACAGACAAATCTTTTTTATCTTTTAAATTAAAATAAACTTCTTCATGTTTTTTGAATTCTTTATCTTCAAATATGTTTTTATAATGCTCTCCGTATACATAAGGAGTATCATTTGTATATCCTTCATCTGATATAAAAGCTATTCCAAATTTCTTATTAAATTCTTTATAATCAGAAATTCCAGTAACATCAACATATCTTTTCATAGAATCAGAATTAAAAATATTTTCAGATAATCCAGCAAATCTAAGTTTTCTGTTAGTTAATCCTTCTTTATAATTAGCTAATTGTTTAAAACTATATACTCCATTTTCATTAATTAATTCTTGTGAAGAAGCATAGTTTTTTCCATTGAAACTATTTATAATATTATGTAAAGAATAAAAAGTATATTCTGCTGTATTTCTTTGAATATTTTTAATATCTTTTTCAGGTAAAAAACCTCTTTTTAATTGATTCATTTCATTAAAAATTTTTTGAATATTTTTAGGTAAATCATTATAAGGAGTTTCTTTATAAGGTTTAAATTGACTTTCAAGATTTCTTATTAAACTATCTATTCTATTTATAACACCAGCTTCTTTTAATTCCATAAAAGGAGTAGGAGTATATCTCAACTCCTCACTAGATAAATTATTTATAGCACTAATATTTCCTGTTACTATATTAGTAGCTAAAGTACCTCTATATTTATTTTTTATATCATTTTCATTATAAGCCAATTAATTCACCTCTTAAAAATTATTATTTATAAACATCTGTCCTGAAGAATATATTGTACTAGCTACTTGTGGCATAACTCCATATTCTTCCATCATCTTTCTTTTCATATAATCATAATCTTCATTTTGAACATATGCATTATATATTCCTTGTCTTTTTGAATCTAACTTACTAAAACTATAACCTAAGTTTTGTTTGATTCTGTTCTTCATATATTCTTGATTAGAATTATATTCTATTCCATAAGTAGAAACTTTATTAGGAGCTTTTATTCTCCAATCATCATATTTTATATTACCATTTACTAATTTTTGATGTCTATTCCAAATCATTTTTAAAATACTTCTAATTCTTTCATTACCTGAATTTAATATCTTTTCTCTTTCTCCTTCGTTAGAAACATTTATTAAATCCATAAGCATTTTACTATCTTGTTCATTTACCATATTTTTTACTTGAGAAAAATATTCTTTACCTGTTAATTGATATACGTTTCTTTTACCAGCAAGTAATTTATATTGTTCTATTTTATCATGAACTTCAGTTTCTTCTTTATAATCTTGAGAAACAGTTGTGTTACCAGTAATTAAATTTTTAAAATAATTAATTTTACCTAAATTAACAACAGCTCCTAAAAAATTTGTAGAGTTATTACTTCCTTCAAATGCTTCTTTAACATCACGTCCAAAAGCACTAGCTGAAATAAAACTATTAGACGACAAAGTAAAATACGGAGCAATAAAAGAATCTATAGGACTATCCCAATCTCTAAAATAATTAGATTCAACAGACTCTCTAGACCATTCTTCAAATACTGTTTTTTTACCAATATATTTTTCATATTTCATAGGTAAAGCAACATCAAATATCTTTCTATTTATCATTGCAAAAGGATTGAAACCTAAATTTCTATAAGAACTTTTATCAAGATTAAGTTTACTTGAAACTAATTCACTATCTACTTTTAAAAAGTCTCCTTCGTCATCTATTCCTGCAGAGAATGTTGCATTATTTGCTATTTTAAAACTATAAGTTTGTCCTTCTTTAAAAGTATCTTCTAATGTTTTTATCATTCTTGAAGCTCCAGCTCTTCCATATCTACGAGTTAATTTATTAAAATCTTTTGTAACAGAATCTAATTTATAACGTTTATTATCATCACCTATAAATTCATAAGGTGTTAATTTTTCTTTAATAGTTACATTTATTTCTGTAGTTCCACCTTTAATTCTAGAATTAGAGTTTGCATATTCTCTTTTACCATATGATTCAGCATAACCTAAAGACTCATAATAATGTGTTCTTTCTTTAAAAGACATATTATCTATTTTATTAAGAACTCTATTTCTCATATCTTCAAACTCTTTTGACTTAGGAGCTATCATAGATAATATTCTAAATCTATTAAGATTTTCATTTCCATTAATATGATTCATTGTTTTATTAAAGTCACCAGTAGGACCTATATATGAACCCATATTATATTTCATTATTGGATTATTACCTTTTTTAAAATATTCAGGTAACCAATATGGTAATTTTTGTCTTAATGGATTATATGCAGTCATATTTAAACTATTAGGGTCATCAACTAATCTACGTATAGGTTCTGTTAAGTTAAAAATACCACCAAGACTATATTTATTATATTCAGAAGCATAATTTATATCATCTGTTAAACTAGCAAGAGTAACATCTCTTTCATAAGGATTACTTTTACCAAATAAAAATTCAGTACCTTTTGTTATTGCATATCCTTGTAAACCAGCTAATGTTTTAACATCTTCGAAACCACTAAATAAACTTCCTATAATTCCTGGTTGTTTAAATTCTATATATTGAGGAACATCTGAACCTGGTTTCCAATCAGGGTTTTTAATCATACCTTTTTCTAACCATTTATCTTTACCAATAAACTGAGTAGGTTTAATTATTTGCCCTATAGCAGCAGACATAAAATCACCAACTACAGGTATATCTTTAAATAACTGTTCAGTCATTGGATATACAGCACCATATTTTTTATAAGCAATTCTTTCTTCTCTATAAGGGTCCATTATATACCAAGGATATTTAGTCGGAAGAAAATCTTTTCTAAAGAATTTTTGCCATTTACCTAAATAACCATCAGACATACTTCTAACTCCAGTAGATTTATTCATAAGCGTATAAAGAGCACTTGGTCTGTATTGGTCAAATTCTTCACCTTGTATTGATTGTCTACCAGCTGTATGCCAAAATCTATTTTTATTAACTCTTACTGCTTTTCCTCTAAAATGTATATCATAAAGTTCACCAGCATCCATATTCATAGTATCCATAAAAGGTAATCCAGATAATAATCCATTTGTCACATTATCCAATCCTCTAAAAATACTAGTTATTCCAGTATAATTCATAGCATATTGAGCACCAACTCTAGTGGCTGCAGCTCCCCAAGCTAAAGCTCCAGATATTCCATTTCCGAAAATAGGAATTTGGTCTGGTAATAAAGCGTCGGAAAAAGAATCAATAGCCATTAATCCCAATGCAGCTCCAGTCATTACACCAACACGTTTTAGCATGAAATCTTTCCAACGCTCATTCCAAGTAACATCTCTTCCTATATTACTTAACCTAGGTATACCAAGTTGCTCAAAAGCAGTTTCTGCAGCTGAAACCCAACCTTTTGTTCTAGAATTAAAAACACTATCTCCTTTATGGTAAGTTCCATAACTAGTTGAGATATTTTTAATTTTTATAGAAGAATTTTTATTTATATGTTTTATAATTTTTTCTTCAAAGGTTTTTTTTCTTTCTTCTATATTTTTAGAAGTTTCAAAGAAAAATTCTTTTAATTTTTGAAAAATATTAGTTAAGCTAATATCATAATCCATACCTGTTCTTAATATTACGAAACCAGCTTGATTTTGATTTGTTTTATAAAAAGTACTTTTAAATGTAGACATTTTATCTTCAAAAGACATATCATTAAAAGTAGTTATTTTATTAGCATTTACTCCGTCTATCATGCTTATTCTTCTATTTATACTTTTTATATTTTTACTTCTAGGGTCAAAATTGTTGTTCATTAATTCGCTTAAATCATCAAAAATCTTAAATGATTTATCTACTTGTTCTTTTATTTCTGGAGAACCATCAAAAAGTATTTCAGCATTATTACTTTTTTGTAAAGCATTATAAAATCTATTAGATAAGTTAATAATATTACTTTCTTGAGTTATAGTAACAAGAGGTTTGTTTTTATCAACTTTCATTTTTAATATTTCATTTCTTACAAAACCTTTTAAATCATTACCTGTTCCTTGGTCAAAAACATCTTGTTTTGCTTCATTAATAGCACCTATCATATCAGAAAAAAATGGTTTAAATTTTTGAATTTCTTGTTTCATTATTTCCGCTTCTTCTACAGTTTTAGCACCTTTTGAAACTAAATTAGCTATGTTATTAACCATTCCTTCTATTAAATAATTACCACCTTCAGTAAAAGCTTTTTGTTGTAAAGTTGTTATAGCGTTATCTCTAAAAACTCCATAAAAGTTTTCAACACCTTTTTTTATTTTAACTTCTTCACCTTTAGAATTTTTAAATAAATAACCAGTTTTGCTTAAAACTTTATTTAAATTTTCAACGCTTAAATCTATATCTTCGCCTTCTTTAGTTTTATTTATTATAAGTCTTGCACCTTCAAAAGCTGAATATTGTTCTAAGTGTTTTTTAAAGAAACCTGCTAAAATAGGATTAGCTTCAATTCCAGCTTTTTCATTTCCTAAAGTAAAATCAACTATACCCATTCTAAGATTAGATAATAAGTTTTTAACAGAAGCTTCATGTCCTGGTTTTAACTCATTTAAACCTTCATAACTTTTTTGAACTTCTTTACTTATATTTTCTATAGTATCTTGGAAAGCTTTTATTTGTTCTTTTGTTAAAGGATTTTTACCTTTTGAATATAATGCTATTAATTTTTTTGATTCTTCATAAATATTAACATTATGATATGTAAGAGCATCAAAACTATTTATATGATTTTTTAAAGTTTTATATAAGTCTTTTGAATACACTCCGTTCTCTTGCATTAAATCTAAAGATTGATTAACAAAACCACCTAATTTATCAAGTATTAGATTGTTAGCTTTTTCCATTTCTTTAGTATCTATATCTCTGTCTAATATACTTTTGTATTTTCTTTTTAAGAAAGGAGTTTTTTGAATAGCGTTATGAATTATGGTTTCATCTTCCATAAAATAATCATCTTTATGGTCGTTTACAGTCCATTCACCGTTTATAAATCTAAAAGGAGTAAAATTATATTCTGTATTAGAAAGTCTTTTTATTTTATTTTTAATGCCTTTTGTTTGTTTTAATTCTCCTTCTTCTAATTCTGTTCTTTGATTTCTATAGGCATAACTTATTTCTTCTGTTGCTGCTTCCACTATTTTCTTTCTAAAAATATGTTTATAATCATTTTGTTTAGTACTTTGAGTTATATATCTCGTTTCATTATTATTTTTAAAATAGCTTTTAACTTTATTTATTATATTTTCGTTGTCTTTATCGTTTACAGTATCAAACCAACCAGCATTAGTTCTATCTTGATTTATAAAATTAAATTCTTCTTCTGTAAACAAACCACTTTTGTTTTTACCATTTCTTATATATCCCCAAGAAGCATATGTTAGAATTTCTTCTTTTTTTTCTAAAAATTTAGCTTTTTGTTTTTGGTCTTTTAGTTTATCTATATCTTCTAAAAAAGTAGCAAAAGTTAAAAAAGGATTATCTCTATATTTATCATCACCATATACATCTCCATATCTTCTTCTAACTTCTTTACCAGCTAATTCAACTATTTGTTTTGGCATATCAAAAATATCTTTATCAGATTCAGTTTTTACTGTTGTAAAGTTAATTCCATCTATTATTATATCTGCATATTTACTACCATTTTGTCTAACAGCACTCATTCTATTTATATCATTTGCTATAAATTCTTTTCTTCTACCAGCACTATCTAATAAAGATGTAGGATTCCATCTTTGCATAGTAGGAGAACGACTTATTAAACCATTATGATAAAAAGCATTAATGGAATTTTCTATAACACCCATAGCTCTATAACCAAATAATTTACCACTAGCCATTGTTTTATCTATTAAATTACCACTTTTATCGTATTCAACAACATCAGTAAAAGTAAAATCCTTCAATATATTCATATTGTTAATACCGGTGATTTCTATAAATTGTTTAGTTTCACCTTCTTTTGTTGTAAATTTAGAAATAGAAGTATTAAATATTTTACTTGAATTTTGATTACTATGTAATATGTAATTAATAATATTTTCATCTATTAATCTAGATTCTTGATTTAAATCTTGACCACCAGATAAACTTATTTGTTTTCCTACATATTTTTGTAAATCACCAAATTTAATTTTATTATCTTGATTATAAAAACTATTTATTAATTTACTTATTTGTTCTTTAGAGTCAGTAGAATCTAATGATTGGTATTTTTCTTCTAACCAGTTTACAAAATTTTGAGAAGTTAATTCATCTTGATTTTTTCCTTTATTTTCTTCTAAATAATCTTTTACTTGAATGTTTAAAGCATTTGCATAATTAAAACCATCTTTAATTATTTTTCCTAAATTTACACTTTTCTTATTACCATCAAAATCTGTAAATTCGCCGAGAGTATCTCTAAAAAAACTTTGTTCACTTATTTTTTGATATTTCAAACTTCTTTTATAATATTTTTGAGTTTCTTTTATTAACTTTTCTTCTTCGATTTCATTCATCAATTCTCCACCTTCTAAAAAACTTTTAAGTGGAGAAAAAAAAGGAACTTCTACTAGTCTCTTTATAGCAGATTTCACAAATGGACTTTTATCTTCTAAGTTAACATCAAAAGTTTCTTCAACTCCATTTGTAAATAGTTGTTTTACAACTTCCAATGTTTCTGGATTTTGTTTGTTGTAATCAGTTATTTGTTTATATTCAGAATTATCAACTACATTTTGAATTATGTTTGTTTTTTGTTCAATTAATTGTTTTACACCACTACTAAAAGTATCAAATAATACTTTTGTAGTATCTTTTACAACTCCAAAAGCTTTTGAAATCCAACCACTATCTGGATTTGAAAAACTATTAGTTACTGAATTTGCTATTCCAGTAACAATACTATCTGTAGTTCTTCTATAAACTTCTCCTGAAAATATATTAAAATTCTTAATAGCTTCATCTGCTTTTTCTGCATAACTATATGCTTTTTTATAAAAATCTGTATTATCTAAAGCTTGTTTAAAAGCTTTATGTCCTGAATAAATAGCAAGTAATGAGCCTAAAGCTGTAAAATCTTCAGAATAATTTTCATTATCATCTGTATTTAAAAGAGTTCCAGCTGCTACTAAACCAAAACTAATCATATCTGAATATTCTTTATTTATTTTAGTTTTATTTAACAAAGTTCCAGTTAATCCAAAAAAAGCGCCTAGTTTAGCTGTTTTCCACAATAAACTTTCGCTTTTTATAGGTATAGCACTATAATCATTAGTATTTTCATTACTTGCCATATTTTTTCACCTTTTTAAAATTCTAGTAATTTGTTATAAAACTCATAATATTTTTTAGCTTCTTCTGTATGATTTATTAAAACCTCATCATCAAAAGGAGTTAATCCATTATCTTTTTCTTTTATGAAAAATACAGAACCAAATTTTCTTACTCCTAAATACAAAGCATTTCTGTAAAAACAATTGACTCCGCATTCTTTCATTATGTGTTTAAATATCTTATCTGCTAGTTTTCTATTTATTCCAATACAATTCTTTGAACTGTATAAGAAATCATGAACTACTGCAGCTTCATCATATTTTCCTCTTGGAGGTAAAATTGCCCATAAGAAAAAAGGTATACTTGCAAAATCAGTAACAAATCCTTTAGGTACTCTTATAAGCAATTTTCCAACTTGATATTCAAAATCTTCTGTTAGTATATAACTATTATTAAATAGTTTTTCGTATTTTAATTCATTTAATTTCATAGATTTTTAAGAGATTCAATTTCCTTTTCAAAATATTCTTCTTCGTTAAAATTCCAGTCTTTACCTTCTACTAATGGATTAATTAAATTTAAAAATCCTTCAGTATTTTCTTCATTGTAATTTTCTATTAAAAACTTTTTGAAATTATCAAATTTTTCTTTTGTTGAAAATTCTATTCTCTTTAATTTAGCTTCAAATAAATATAAATAAAATAATTCTTTTTTTGTTTTAGATAATAAATTTTCTATTTTATAATCTCTAGATAATAGTTCATAGATAATTATTCCTATAAAACTATTTAGAGAATCATAATATTCATTTATTGTTCTAACAAATAATTTAGGTTTATCTATATCATTATAATCAATAAAATAATTAATTATTTGTTTTAAAAAGTCTTTTTCTTTAAGTATTAATTGTTTTTCATCTGCTGATAAATCAGTATACTTATCTAAAAAAACTTCTTTATTTTCTAAATAAAACTCTAAACTATTTAATCTTTCTATAGCTTTAAGTTCTTTAATTTCAAATTCTCTTTCTATAAAACTATCAGGTATAGTTATTTTCATATTACACCTCTATTATTTGGAATTTTTTATTTAAGTCGCTCATTTCTTTTATAATATGATACATACTTAAACTTCTACCTGCAGGCATTTTTATTATTTCTTCTTCTGTTAATTTTGGAAACATTACACATTTTAATAAACAGAATAATTGAAATTCTTCAACATGAGTAGAATAATCTCCAACATTTTTTAAAAATTCTTGATATTCTTCTTTATAAATAGGTCTTATGAAATAACAACTACCTGATTTCCCTAAAGTAATTTCGTCATAATTAGGGTCTACAACAAATGCTTTTAATTGAGGGTGATTCATTTTTAATTCAATAAATTCATCATTAGTTATTGTTGTATAGCTAGAACTTCTTAAATTAGGAAGTTGTTCTATTAAGAATTTTCTTTTAATAGGGTCTTCTAATAAAGATTCTTTAAAATCTAAAAACTCAGTAGAATTATAAAATTTTTCAACAACTTCTTCTTTGATTTTTTCATCTTCTGTTTTTAAATCTGGAAGTTTATTAATATTATTTTTTTTATTTTTAAACTTTTTCTTTTTTCTTTTTTTAAAATTTTCCGCCGGCGCATTTTTTTTATCTAAATTTTCAGGTCCGTCAGATAATTCTTTTTTTAATTCATTAAAAATTTCGTTTTTCTTTTCTTTGTCTAACATTTTAAACCTCCGTTATTAGTCTTTAAGTTTTATTTTTCCATTAACTATTTTTACATTATTTTCTTTTAATTTATCTTCTATTTTCTTTTTTAATTCTTCATCTTGTATTTTTTTCATTTTAACTCCTTTCAAAACTAGGATTTCCTAAAAAATCATAAAACTCTATAATATCTCCACGACCAACATTTATTTCTGTTTGTTTTCTTATAAACAATACATCTTTTAACGCTATAAAAGGACAAGCTGTATCACCAGTACTATTTTCAAAATTAATTACTATTTTTAATCTATTATCTCCAGATGTTTTATCTAAATAATAAAGCAAATCGTCGTTTTTAAATAAAGCATCTGTTTTGCCGTCTTTTAATCCTTCCATTTCATATAACAAATTACTAGATGAATTACTTTTTTTTAAAAAATCATTTAATATTTTTATTTCTGCTTTTTTTGATTCTATAATAGAAGCTAATCCATCTGGTTTTTTATATTTGGAATTAGGATATTGTTTTATATGATTAGCCAATAGATTTTCAAGTTTTTTAATTTCTTCTTGTAATTGATTTATTTTTGTAGTACTAGCTAATGTCTTTTTATCTTTTATTAACATTCTAATAAATTGAGCTACAGTTATTTTTCTTAAACCTATTTTACCAGTAACTATTTGTCTTCCGTTTAAATATTTATTATAAGTCGGACTATTATAACTATAAATAGGAATTTTTTCGTTTGTTTGTTCAAGACTAGCTACTATTGCATTACCTATAAGACTATCTTTACCATCTAATTTAATATGTATTTTTGTTCTATTAGGTGCTGCATAAAAACCATTTTCACTAAAAGCTTGAATAAACTCATCTGTAAATTGTTTATCTAATTCCAATTATAATCACCTTCTTATTTAATAATATTTATTCTTTCTCTTAATATTTCAAGATAATTTCTCATATGATTTAATTGTTCTTTTAATAACATTTGTTCTATCTTTGTTTTTTCTTTGATTTTAGAACTATAAATAAATTTTTCCAAATTATATGTTTTTTCTTGTAAATCGTTTTTTTCTTTAATTATATTTTCAAATTCCAAAATAAAAATCTCCTTATTTAAAAGCTATTTTATCTGCTCCTTTTATTTGCCAGTGAGGAGCATCTTTAAATGATTTCCAGCAATTTCCACCCCATTCAATTCCATATTTTTCTAGTAATCCAGCTTTTTTTGCCGTATCATATATGTCTTGATAGTAATGAAAGTCTTTCCAATCGCCTTTATATTTTCCATCAACAATAACACCAATATCTATAGCATAACCATAGCCATCAAATTTAGGTTGATGATTGGATTTTTGTTTATAACCATCTACTTTAGTAACTATAGGTCCTTTAATTGTTCTACCTTGTTGATATAATTTATTTTGTTCTTCAGGAGTTCTTACTCCAGCTAGTATTTTAAAATCATAAGGACTAATTTTAATTAATTCTTGCATAAATTTAACTAACTTAGGATGTACTCCTATAAATTTATTTAAACTATTTTCGTTAAAACTAAATTTATTTTCCATTATTATTACCTCTATTTAATAATTCTTCTTTAATTCCATTTTCTATAAGACTAGCGTGTTTTTCTAAATCAATAAATTTTAAGAAATCTAAATCACCTCTAGCTTTAGCTATATGATAATTTAATTGATTTGCATAAACATAATATACTCTAATAAATTCTCTCATATTATATAAAGCACTTTGTTTTTGTAATTTAGCTCCTGTAATTTTATCAAGATATATTTCTTGCCAACAAGAATCTATCGCTCTTAATATTTCAAAAACATCTTTATAATTATTTACTGATTTTTTTAAAGCTTCTACACATTCTTGTTTTCTTTCATCAGGTAATCTATCCCAAGTATTAGAAACATCTTTTTTAATATTATCTATTTCTTCTTTATTTCTTACTATATGAGAAGAATAAATATCACTTTTAAAATGATTAAAAAAGAATGGTATTCTAAAAGATATTTTACCTTCACAAATAAAAGTAGCAACTATTCTTCTAGAAAAATCTGTTACACTTTGATTATACTGTGTATTAACAAATTTTACATTTCTTAGTATAAAATCGCCATAAGGGTCTTTATTTTCTTTTTGTATTACATATAAATCCATTGCTTCTAATTCTTCTACACTTTGTATATAAGCTTTACCTTTAGTGTCATTATTTGTGAATAATAAGCTTTGTAAAGGATATCCTTCTAAAACTTCAAAAACCATTACACCAGAAGTTATTTGATTACTTGAACCATATCCCATATTTTGTTTAAAACCTATATGAAAAAAAGGTTCAACGTGTTTTGAACTATCAACTTTTAACATAGATATCATAGGTCTATGTATATTAGTCATACCATGTTTATAAAAAAATACATTTAAATCACTAAGTCCGTTCTTAGTAATAACAAAATCCATAAAACCTCCAATAATTAAAAAAGGATTCTCAAAAGAGAACCCTTAATCCTAAATTACTTTTCCAGGGACTAATTGACTTTTGTTTTGAACATCTTCTTCTTTAACTTCTGTTCTAGCGACTGCTTCAAAACTAAATTGTTCTCCCATAGTAGCTGAACCACCTATTGAATATCCACTAGAAGTAAATTTAACTCCTATTATAGATACTGAATAAACTTTTTTATTTACAGGATTTGTAAAATACATTTTTATTTCACAAGGCGGTAATTGGTCCATATGTTGAAAAGAATCAAGTTCTTTTAAATCTATAACACCGTTAGTATCAAGTTTTAATTTAGAACCATCAACTGGTTTATAATATTTCATCATTCTTCTAATTCTTGCACCTATAGATTCATTTAAGACTACACTAGTTAAATGTCCTCTTATATATTTAAAACCTTCAGTTAAACCTCTAGGGTCTGCACTTCCAAAAGTCCATCTAGGTTCTTTATCATTAGAAGTAAATACTTGTATACTTACTATAGTAGTTAATGGTAATTGATAAAATTTTTTAGCTCCATTTTCTTCTGTTACTATATTTAAAAATAACTTGCAATCTTTTCCAGTACCAACAGCAAAGTTATGTACATATTCTTTATATTTAACTGATTGTTGAGCCATATTTTATATCCCCCAAGAATAATATTCTGGTTGACCTTCATCTTGTTCTTCTGTTCCAGTTACAGGTTCATAATCAGACATATCTTTAGCTAACCATGAATATTGTTCTCTAACTGATAATTGGTCAATACCAACTCCAGAACTTCCAGAAGCGAATCTCATTCCAGAAATTATATGTTGTATTTTTTTATTTTGATTTGTTTCTTTTACTCCTAATATAACTATATCCATATTAGGTAAATCATTAACAGAATTAATTTCTCCGAATTCATAATTAGGAACATAAGAACCATTAGGTTGTTGATTGAAACCTAATTCAGCATATTGAACTCCAGCATCTTTAAGTATTTGCTTAATTTCTCCAACAAAACCTTTATTAAGAACTTCAAATACTATAGAACCACTTATTAACTTAGAACCTCTTGCAACACCTCTTGCATATTTATAACCTATAGCAACTACAGGTTCTGCAGCATAAGTTTGTTTCCAAGAATAAGCACTTGCAGTTCCAAGTTCTACTAATTCAAACTTGTCTATTCTTCCATACGTATCATATCTAGTAGGAACTTTGATAAATAACTTTATTTCTGTTCCATTAAAAGTATCAAACTCTTTTGATTTGTTCTTAAAGTTATGAAACTTATCTTGTATAGCCATTATTTATTCACCTCTTCCTACTGTTCATTAAGTTTTTTATTTTCAACTGCTCTCCATGGTTCTATTGAACCTAATATTTGTACTTTTGTTGCCACATCATGTAAAGGAGTTCCAGCAGATACTCCAAAAGTTTCACTTAAGAATGTAACTAGATTACATCTAAACATATAAATCTTACCTTTTTCATATCTTCCAACAGAATCATCTATATCGTCTGCAGTTCCATATACTACAATATTTACTGGAGGTAAATCTGTTAAATCTATAACATCATCTTCATATAATTCAGTAACTAAATTTTCGGTTGCATTACCTAGTAATCTTTGGTCTTCTTCTAATAAAGTATACTCTTCAAAGCCCCAACCATTAAGATTTACTTGAGTAAACATTTTAGTTTGCGAATTATATCTTTTAACATCTTTTGTTAAACTTCTTAAAAATCCAGCATCTATTTGAGAAAATACAATTGTTCCGTAAGTATTTCTTAAAGCTTGTGTTACAGCTACTGGATTTTTTCTTCCTACTGCATGTGTCCATCTAGCAGCTCTATTTGTTTCTGCTATTATTTGTTGTAAATTTCCAACATCATAAGTAAAATATTTAACAGTTTTTAAACCATTAGAATCAGTTTTAGTAAGAGGAACTTCCATAAGAACTTTAAGACCTGAACCTTTACAAAGTACATTTCCGCTACTTGTAATATAATCATTATGAGCCATTATGGTGTCACCTTACCTTCATATTTTTCCCAATCAGTTATTTCTCCTATTGCCATAAAACTTACTGCGTTATTAAATTCAGTAGAATTAATAGCTACTCCAGAAGCTTCTGAAGTTATATATACTCCTTTAATAGTCTTTTTTCTAACTTCTATTATACCAGCTTGGTTTTTACTTTTAGATATTAAAATTATTTCAAACGGAGGCATTTGACCCCAATCTACTTTTGAGTTATCACTATGAAATTCCCATTCTGTAAAATTATCTTCAAAGCTTAAAAATGGAGTTTCATATAAAGTAGGAAATTTTATTTTGTCGGCTCCGCCATTTATGCCTTGCATTATAAGTGATTTTAATTCACTGAATGAATTTTTATGAAAAACTTTAAAAGTCATTTGCCCTTCTGCTATTTCCATTCCTGGATATATATCAACAGGACCTCTTGTAGTTAAAGTATATTTAGGAGAAGCACTATTAGATACTTGCCAACCTATATTTTCTAAAAAACCTATATCGAAATATTCTTTAATGTATCTATCAGCTAGATTTTTAGTAAAAAATATTTTAGGAAAAGCAAATTTACATTCTAGTTCAGCTCCACTGATAGTGGCTGAAATAAATTCTTTTTGTTTTCTTGCCATTATTACCTCTTTATAATATTGAAGGGTATAGTATTTCATATACCCTTCTTATATTTTATATTAATTTTATAATATTCTAGCTGACATTCTTATTATTTGTAAAGTTTGTATTTCTGTAGCTTCAAAATTCATATATAAAGCTCTTTCAGTTACACCATTAGGGTTTTTAATATTACCTAAAGTTAAACCTAAAGTATAATTTGGTAATATATATTCATTAACAGCTGGTTTGAAAGCACCTTCATCTACGTTTGTTTTGATTATAGCTAAATCAGTTCCGTCATCAATTCTTTCTCCTTTATAAGGTAATAAGATTGATTTAGAGTTTTCTATTAAAGTATAAACAGCTATAAGTGTTTCTATTCTTTGGAATTGATTATCTGGAGCAGTCATTAATTGACTTCTAGAAACAGAACCAACAGTTTGACCATGTTCTTGTTGAATTACACAGAATTTCTTAGAATCTAATAATTCTAATTGTTTTTGTGAGAATTTAACTTGGCATTCTCCTTTAAAATTAATTCCGGCTGGACTTCTTTTAACTCCAACTTCTCTACAAACATTAGAGTATTGTCTTGCTAAATAAGTTCCTTTGAAATCTTTATTATTTACGTTCATTATGTACTTAGGATTTAATCCAGTAGATATTTCACTAGGAACTTCCTTATCTAAAGTTATTTCAACAGCATTAGTATTAGTAACTACTATTTTTTCTACTTTAGCTGAATGAACAAGAGTATCCATTTTATTAAAAGTATATACTTCGACTCTATCTCCTACTGAAAATGCTGTAGTAGATTTTTTAGTAATAACTTTCTTTTGAGAAATTGTAGCGACTTTAGCTTGAGGTAATCCTCTTAACCCGCCTAGTCCATCGTACATATTAACTCCAACTACTACACTTAAAAACTTACCTAAGTCATTTTTTTGTCCTCTTGAATCTATTAGAGTTGAATGTTCTCTTATTAATTCATACATTCCAGCACATTTATCTACATAAGATTGTATGTCTTTTATAGAAGCACTTTTTGGAGGTTCAGGACTTAAGAATGTATAACAAGAATTTTGAGTAGATGTTATTTTTAAATTATGTAATAAAGTTCTTCTTAATAAAGAAGCACTATCTGATAATTTAACTATATCTAATTTTTCAAGAACTTCTGTTTTAGATTTATGTTCAGGTTTTACTCTGAATGAACCTTCTTTTATTTTTACTACAGTATCATCATCAACTTTAACCATTAATTCTTTTAAAACATCTATTTTAAGTTCATTAGAGTCTACAGATATTGTTAAATAAGTTGATAATTCTCCAGTTTGATTAGATACTGATAAAGTTTTTGAACCAGAAACTCCAGTATAAGAAATTTCTGCTCCAAATTTAAAATCTTTAACTCCGTCTTCTGTAATTATTTTAGCTGTTTCATCATTTATTAAAACTTCAAAAGTATCATGAACTCCATCAGCAGATTCACTAGCAGATGTAGATGATTTAGTACCTTTAATAGTTAAATCAAATTTTTTATCTACTACTATACCTAAAGTAGAGTTATACGCATTAACTGATTTTACTAATTCTTGAAAATCTTTAAATTGGTCTTTTAATTCTTTTACTTGAACTTTATTAGGGTCTAAAGCTAACATATCATCTAAAGATAAACCAGCAACTATTATTTCTCTAGAAGCTAAATTTTCAGTAGATTCAAAAGCATAATCTAATGCTTCATACATATCCGCTAAAGAATTTAAATCAGGAGTATCTCCATTTCTTTTTACTATTCTTACAAGTGCTATATTAGAACCATTAGGTATTAATCTAATTATATTTCTAACTTCTCTTGTCATTACTAGATTAGTAGTTTCAAGAGTTTTTATTGCATCTTCTGCAGAAGAAATAACAATAGGATTATTAGGTTCTATGTAAGTTTCTTCTAAATCTCCAAATTCATCTGTAGATTTCATTATTTCAGGTAATATACAATAAATAGTATATACATCTTTTAATCTTACAACTGGTGGAGTAGTTTCGTTAGTATCATTAATATTAACATAAAATCCAGGTAACATTTTGTTTTTATCAATTGCCATTTAGTTCTTTACCTCCGTTACGGTATTAAAAACGATTCAAATTTTTTATTTTCTAAATCTTTATTTTTTTCTAATTTTTTTCCTAAAACATATGAATTCTTATTTGTTTTTATATTCTTATTTATCGTATCAGAATTTGTTAAATTATATATTTCAAATTCTGTTGGTTCAACATCAAAAGCTATTTTAAAAGCTTCTATTAAATAATAATTATTGTATTCACATTCTTCTTTTAACCTCATATGAAAATAAATTTTAACAGTTCTTAATTCGTCTTTATCGTTTAAAGGCTCTGTTTCTATATGAGATATTCCACATACAACCACAAATGGTCTTGTAATTCTATGCGAATAAACATTAAGTGATTTTTCTAATATATTAATTATTTTTAATTGTTGTTTTAAAGTATTTGTTTTAACAGTAAATATGAATTCATTGTCTGAATAAAACAATTCTTTTCTTATTGGTATTTCTTCTGGTAAATCTTTTCTATGTTCCAATCTAGTTGAATTACTAAAAGATGGTTTACCGGCTAACAACACACCTTCATTGTTAAATAATATAGTAGCATTTGTATCTGTACTAGTATGATAACAACGTTTGTTTAAATTTATATAAATCAATCCATCTTCTACTGGAAGAGATTGAGTTGTATCTTTTTCATGTTTTTCTTCACCTAATATAATAACAGGTGAAATTTCTTTATTTATAATAAAAGCAAATTCTACAAGTCTTTGTAGTTCATCCATAGTATCTGATAGAATATTAGGTCTATCAAAAATAAATCTATCTTTGTATTTTTCGACAAGTTCTCTTAAAGCATCTATTCTTCTTTGACTTATTTTCATACTAATCATCTCTCAATTCTATCAACTTGTCAAAATCAGAAAGTTCGAATTTCTTTATAAAATTAATTTTTCTTCCTATGATTTCATAAAATATAAAATCATGGTCTCTAAATTCTTCTCTATTAACTATTTTATAAACAGATACTATAGTTTTTTCGTCTTCTTTTAATAAGCAAATTAAATCTTCTGTATTCATATCTTGATATAATTTATCAACATAGAATTTTCTATCTTCATTAATAGATGTTGTAAATTTCGTTTTTTCAAATTGACTAATGTAACTATTATTAATTTCATTTCTTATTTTATTCGTTAGAATAGCTTGTCTTATTTTTCCTAAACCATAGCATTTAGGACATTTTGGGTCTGGTTCAGAATCAATAAGTCTATCTTCATCATAACAATCACAATTTTTTACAGCTTTTAACCAAAGACATTTACTACCAGTCCTTGAAGCTTCTTTGAATCTTATTGAATATTGATTTTGCACAACCCACCTCACATTTTTCTAATTTATGAGCTATACCAGGTTCTCTTAATAAAGCTTCATATAATTCTTTTTCTGCATCAAATATTAAATTTTTAACTAAGTCACTACTTGATATAGAATTATTCATACCACCAATGCCAGTAGAAAAATTTCCTAATTTTAAATTATTTGCTCTACCACCATCTGGACTTCCAACATCGGCATTAATTCCATTTATGAATTTAAGAGCTAGAAACTCTGACATACAATATAAATTAACTAATCTTTTATATAAAGGGAAATATTCTATATCTTCTATTTGTTTTTTATCAAGACCAAATCTTCTTTTTAAATATACTGATTTTTCCTGTATCATCTTTTTCAGTCTTTCATTTGTCTTCTCGTTAAAAACCAAGTCAGTATCTTTTAAAAATTCTCTTAAGTCCTTTATATTACTCCAGTAATATCTAGGTTCTTCTTTTATGATTATTTTTTTACCTAATATAGTTATTACATAAATTACATTAGTTTCTCTATCAATATGAGTTTTATCTTTTATCTTTAATTTATATTTCTTATATGGAAAGTCTGGATAAATTTCATTAGTATATTGCTCTACTTTTATATCTAATAAATTTTCATCATTTAAACTTAAACCACTAGGACCCAATCTTAGAGTTAATCTATTTAATAAATTATCTATTATTATTTGTTCCTCTGAGCTTTCTATAGAAAATTTATTATCCAAAACAAAAGTATCTAAATCTAACTCAGTATCTTCGTCTAAATTTTCCGCCGGCGCATTTTTTTCTTCGTCAAGACTAAAATTATAATTTATATTATTAACTTTTAAAACTATATTTTTAGAAAAATTTCCATAAATTTCTATTTGAGTTTCATCTATTACTCTTATTATAAATCTTTCATTTAATAATATATTATTTTTATAAAAGGTAAAAAAGTTATTTACGAAAGGATTTTCATTTTCGTCTAATTTATATATAACTTTATCCCTTTTCCAAATAACTTTAGACATTTAATTTACCTCTTATTTCTTTGATTTTTTTGTTTTCTTTTCAGAAGTTTCTTCAGTAGTTTCTTCAACTGTTTCTTCTTCTACAGTTTCAACTTTTTTATTTTCTTCCACAACAGGTTCTTCAGATTTAGTTTCAGCTTTGGGAATTTCTACTTTAGAAGCTTTTTCTTGAGAAGTATTATCAAGTGTTTTTTTATCTAAATCTATTATTTCTAAGTATCCTTCTTTTAAAAAATATTCCATTTTTTTTACATTATCTTCAGTAGCTTCTACATAAGGTTTTTCCATAGTAAGAGTTATTCCTTCTTTAGAAACATAATGAACAGTTTTAAGTTTTATAACTTTCATGCTTATCCTCCAATTTTAATAAAAGGCAGGCAAATTAATACCCGCCTTTTAAATATTTATATATTAATTAAATAGTTTCTTTCCATGTTCTATAGAAACAACTCTATTTTCATTGTAAGGGTCAAATACATCATCAGTAACAGTAATATTTCTAAAAGCAAATACTCCATGGTCTTTGTCTAAGATAAAATTATAATAGTTTTTAAACTTAATTTTAGTAACATCTACTAATTTATCTTCTATTTTATCAGACATAATTCCTCTACCATCATGTACATGTGTTAAACATCTAGAACTATCACAAAGGATAATATCTGTTACATCTGTTGGAGCAGAAGCATGTTGTTGAGTTGGTTTAGGAGTAAATCTTGTTCCAGGAGTAGTAATTACACTACCTTTTTTGAAGAAACTTACTAAAGGTGTAACTATTACATTTAATGATTTATTTGTGATTAATTGAGGAACAGATAAATGTTCTTCTTTTTCTAAGATAGGTCCATGTACTTTTGACCATTTTGTTAATTGGTTTTGAGCAATAGTAGGCATTTTCTTAGGTATCATAAACCAAATATTTGCAGTTTCTTTTAAATATTTCTTTATATTAGGTTCAGCGAAAAACACTTTCCAAGCTAAAGGATGTATAAATATAGTATCTACATCATATCCAGAATGTTGTGTTTCAAAGAAAAAGTTTTCTAAGTCTTTTAATAATAAAGTTCCATTAGCTACAGATGGGTCTTTAAATGAAACTCCAGAAGGTTTCTTAGTAGGGTCTAAACCATCTAATACAGTTCTTCCATTTGCTTCTATTAATCTTACAGCTTCTAAAGATTTATATCTTTTAATGTCATTTATTGCAGCATTGCATAATGAAGTAATTAAAGCTGCACCATTTCTTTTTATAGCTTCTTCAGTTAAAGTAACAAATACCCCTATTTTACCTTTAGAAGTTTTAATATAATCTTCTGTAGATTCTAGATTGATAGTTTTGAATTCTCCACCTTCAGCTACTCTTGTTGTTGCTGGTGAACCGTTTTCTCCTATTACTATTGTATAAAATACAGTAGCATCTTCTAAAACTAAATCTCTTGAAATAAATTGCCAAGCTTCTAATTCTTGAGTTTCTATTTTTGTAACTAATCTGTTTATTACTTGTTGAGCAAAGAATCCTAATGAAGTAGCAGAGAAGTCTCTAATTACTTGTTTTCCAACAGATTCATTATAATCTCTTGACATTGTTTCTATTTTTTCAGATAAATCAGCTAAAGACATTTTCTTTTGAGTATTAGCGTCAAATCCACCATTATATAAAGCTTCAGCTAAATCTTCTATGTCTTTAATAAAATCTATTCCCTTTTCAGGGTCTTCTTTAAAAGCGTCAGCATTAAGAACTTTTCTTTCTTTATTTAATTCTAAAAATCCTTTTACTGCGTCTTTAATTTGTAAATCATTATAATCAAAAATTCTTTTTTTCATTAACTAAAATCCTCCAATTACATTGCAACGTAAAATTCTACAATTGTTTTAATATAGTTATCGTCTTTGAATGAAGTTTCAAATGAATTCCATACATTTCTTGATAACCCTGCTGTATCTTTACCTTGTAAGTTAAAATCAAAACAAGATTGATTTGTGTAATAAATATTATTGTAGTGTCCACCAGGAATTATTGAAGTAGCTCTTCCTACTCTTTGAGTAACTTTATCAGTTGCATCATCAAATACTACTGGCATTCCAGCATAATAAGCTTTTGTTTTAGGACAATTTGTTTTTGTTTCACCAGCAAATACTATTGGTAAAGTATCATCAGTTATTGCTGTATTTATTTCAGCTGTTGTTATAGGTCTAATTGAACATCCAGGTTTAAATTCAAATAATTTCTTTGAAGTGCCATCTTTTTTATAAGAGTATCCTCTTTCAAATAATGCTTCGAATTGGAATACAGTAGGAGTTATTCCTTGTAAATCATCCATTGAGTTTACTGAGTTAACAGCTTGTTCTACTCCATTACCTGTTAATAATGGTTTTAAATGTTCAGTACTTCTTAAAGCATGACCTATAATTCCATAAGGAGCTAAAGTACCATCAGCTGGAACTAAATATCCTTTATCATTAATTGCTACGACTATAGAAGGAGAAGTAACTAATTTCATTCCTTCTGGCATAATACCTTTTAAATTCCATATTTCTTTTAAGTCTGGGTCAGCCATTGGAGTTCCAAAACCACTAGAAACAACTGATTTTGCAGTTCCTTTATAACCCATTGGTTCGCTCATTCCTCTATTTGTAAATAACACTATTGGTTACCTCCGTTTTTAATTAAAATTTTTAATAAGTAATTCTGATAAAGAATCTTCTTTAGCTTCAGTATCTTTATTATCTTTAGCTCTTAACATTTCTTTTAAAGCTTCTAAATCATCTTTTATATTTTTTTCAGTAATTTCAGCAGAGCCTTCTTTAGGTTCTTCATTTTTGTTATCAACTACAGGCTCTTTTGGTTCATTTTTAGGTTCTTCATTTTTATTATCTTTAGCTGGTTCTGTATTTTTTTGTTCAGCTTCAGTTTTTTCATTAGAAGTTTTATCATCTTCTATAGGTTTTATTTTTTCAGCTTGAGCTTCTATAACATTTAGATTATCTACAACTTCTTTAACTAATTCTTGAGTAGAAGTTTTAAAACTATCTAAAACTTTCATAAACGCTTCTATTTTATCATCTTCTAAAGAACTGATGAAATCTTTTATTTCCGCTTCTTTTGAATCATCAAATTTCCAAGTATTTTTCATGTCCTTTAAAAGTGAAGCGATTAATAAATCTTTAATCATTTCATCACCTTTATTATCTTTTTGTTTATTGTTTGTTTTATTTTCTAATATATTTTTTGTATTGTCAATTTTTGGCACATCATTATTAGAATCTGTAATTTGTGTTTTGTCAATTTTGCTATCATTTGTTTTTTGTTCTTCATCATTAGGAACATAAATTATACTAGTATCATTAGCTGGAATATTAACTATTGATATTTCACCAGCTTCAAATTGACCAGTAGCTATTGGAATACAAGTTTTTTTCGTTTTATCTTCCATTTCATATTCTCTACCAACACTATGAGAACAATCCCAAATTGAACTTCCACAAATATTACATCTCATATCTTCTACATAAATTCCTTGGGAAACAGTTAAATAAAATCCATCTTTTATTTTTTTCATTGTTTCATCATCAACAAATGCTTTTAATATAGTAGAACCGGTTCCATTATCAAAACAACCATTATCTTGAAAAAACTTTAAAACATCTTCAGGTAATGTAGAATTATGTGCAGATTCTATAGACATATCATTATGCTTAATATACCAAGCATCAAGAGTTCTGCCTTGCGGTTCTCCTTCTATTTGGTCATGGTTTTTTAAAACTGGTTTATTATATGGAGTAGTCCATCCGCCATTAATTACCAATTCTTTAGTAGATTTATCAGCATATGTTCTTGAATTTATTTCTTTGTCAGAAGTAGTAGCTAACATATAAATAAGATTTTTATAATCTTTATTTAAAATAGGTTTTCTTTTTTTCTTATCAGATATTTGAATCTTTACTTTAGCATCTTTGAAAGTTTTATCCTCTTTCATTTTATTTATATCAGTAAAGTCATTTATCTTATATAAGTTTCTAATCAAAATTTTCACCTCAATCTTTTTTTGTTTTCTTTGTAGTTCCTGTTCCACCTGTATGTTGATTCTTTGGATTGTTTGCATTTTCTACAGAACCACTCATCACTTCTTCATAAAGCTTTTGAAATGTTTGATTTATTTTAAAATCTTCTTTATTTAAATTACACATTTCTCTAGCTTCATCTATAGTAATAACTCCACCTTGGAATAAGAATACAGCATGTTTTTCTTTTCTTTCTTTTATATTAAAATCATCAGTAAATTTTAATTCTATATTTTTATCAACGTTTCCAAATAAATCTAAACAAATATTATGTATTATTGTTTTATTTATATGAAATTCAAGTTCTTTAAGAAAACTATTTGTTATTAATAAAGTATTTTCGTCTTGTGTTTCGGCGTCTTGTCTTCCAGAGCTAGTAGAACCAAGTTGTCCTTTTGATGTATATAAACCAGCATATATTTGGATTTCAAGAGCTTCTAATAATTTATCAGGACTTTTAAATTCTTTTTCAACTTTACTTATATTTACGGGCATATCAAATATTAAATCTTCGTCTGTACTTTCAAGTAATTGTTTAGCCATATTGTAACTATCTGTTTTAACTTGTCTTACTTGCCCACTTTTAGTAATACCTAATTCATATATTACTCTTGTTATTCTTTGGTCTGCATATGACTCAAGAGCATTATCCATTAATAAATTATATTTTTGAATAACTGGAATTACAGAGCACCAAATTGGCATAGCAAATATTTCATCTGATTCTTTACTATAAGTATAATGAAAAACATCTACCCCGTTAATAAATTTTTTATTTTGATTTATAACTTCACTTCCGTCAAATCCATCTTCTGATAATACAAAAGTTTCACAAAAACTATTTCCGAATTTTTTCTCTACAGTCCAGCCTTTATTTTGGATTATTTTTATTCTTTTAATTGCTTTATTTTCTCTAATAGGAATAACAAATACATTTGAATATTTTACTAAATTTTGAAAAGCTTCTTTTAAAAATAAATTAGGATTATAATTACTTCTTTTTAATATTAAATTAAATTCAGTAGCTACTTGTTTTACTTCTTCTTCATTATCTCCAATAAATCTTATTGGTTTATCAGAAGCTTTTGCTGTAATATTTAATATAGCTCTAGAAAGTAAAGGTAGTTTAAAAATTTCATTTTTAACTCTTGAAAGAACGTCGTCCATATTGTAACACATAGCTTGATATCTCTTATCTCCAGATTGAAAACTTAAAATATCAAAATCATATTTTGATTGTCTATAAATACTAGCGTAGTCTCTTTTTTCATTTTGAACACGTTCTTCTATTTTTTCTTTTTTATTTTCTTCTTGTCTATCTTTATTAAAAAAACTATTAAAAAAACCTATTATTCTCACCACCTTATTTTAACAGTTCAGTTATTTGATAAGTAGATAAATAAGTATTATCTTCTTTTTGCAAAAATTCATCAGTTTCTTTTAATATTTCAATCTTTGTATTAAAAAAATCATCTAAATTTTTATATCTATCTTCATCAAACTCTATTTTGTTTTTATTATTTATTCTAAATAATTCTATTTCTTCATCATTCTTTTTGCTATTTAATATAGAATCATTTTTAGCATTATTAATATAATCTGTCAATTTTTTAATATCATTTTCTAATTCTCTTATTTCTTTCATATTAGGCAATGGTTTATTATGTTCATTTTTTATTTTATCATAAAGATTTTTTCTTTCTTTTATTTTTTCATAATAGTCTATGTTATTAATTCTATCTAAAAAACTTTGGATTTCCTTTAATCTTTTTATATTATCTTCGCTTAATATTTGTTCTATAATTCCTATTGTTTTTTTCTTTATTATATAACCTTTCTTTTCTATTAGATTTTGTTTTTCTAATATTTTTTCTCTTTTACCAGATTTATAAATAAGTTCAACTTTATTATCTTTATAAACTATTTTTTTAGGTATATCTTCACTTTCTTTTAAGACATCATCTATTGATTCTATATTCTTGTTATTATTTACATATACTAAATTAGATTTGCTAAAATTATTTACTTTATGTGGTTGAAATAAAATTTGATTTCCAGATTTGTTTATATAATAAACTTTCCAATCGGTAGGTTTTTTATAATTTGGTTTTTCTTTAGAATCTTCTGGTTTTTCATCAATTGGTTTGTTAGGATTAAAATTATCATCAGGATTATTTATATATCTTTTTTTAGGTATTAATAAAGCTTCGTTTTCACCATATCCACCATTTATAAAACAAGGTAATACTGCTTGTGGTAATTTATTAATAAAGTCATCTATCATTTCTAAAGTTTCTTTCATAGAACCAATTAAAGGAGTTAAACCTAAACCCAAATCAAATTCTACTGCTGTATTTTTTAAACCTATTTTATCAGTTAATTCATCTACTGCTTTTTCAAAAGATGTAGTTACTTGTCTCAATAACATATCTATTTGTCTTTTTATCTCAAGTAATACTTTTTCAAATAATAAACTTGTAATTATATTCATTATTTTTTCAAAAATTTCTACAAGTATTTCTTTAGTTTGTTCTTCTAAGTTTAAAAACTTAGCAAATTCAATAATACTTGGTAAAAATCTCATTAAAAAATCATCAAAATCACTTAAGTTTTGGTCAACAAATGTTGTTTTTGTTATAGCTTCTTTATTAAATTTAACTACTTCAAAATATTCCTGTAACATTGTTTGAATATAAGTAGAATATTTTTCTATAAAATATTTATTGCTTGTTATTCTTTTTAAAGTGTCAAAATTAAAGTTTTTATATTCTTCATATAATTTTACACCTTCAAATAAATTTCTAAATAAGCTAGTATTTATATTATTGTTTGTATTAGTTACAAAATCTTTATTTAAATAATAAGAATTATCAGAAGACATATCTATATTTAATTTATAAAAAACAAAAGCTATTTCTTCTTTAGAAAGATAACTTATTAAATCATAAATTTCATTTTCATTAGATAGAATAATATTTTTCTTAGCATAAAAATCTCCATTATATGCTTTTTTTTCTAAAGCAAATTCTATTAAACTATATAATACAGGTAAATCTTCTAAACAAGTCCAGTATATTTTTGCATTTTTATTAGACTTTTTCATACTATTAATAAAAAATACAATACCAGAATTAGAATTTAATTTACTATCATAAGCTCCCCAACCTATTTCTCTAAATTGAGCAACATTCAAACCTAAATTAGATAAAGCAGTTTCTTTTAAATAATCTGCATTTATTTCATTTAGTTTTTCAACATTATCTATATTTTCTACCAATACTTTTAAAAAATTAATATAATTATATAAATCACTTAAACTGATTTTCTTACCATTAAAAGGTATTAATTTCAAAAAAAATAATTGTTGAAATGTTTGACTTATAGTCATATCCAATAATTGAGCAACACTATTTAAAATACTAGAAACGAAACCATTTATATAATCTCCTATATTAACATTAACTATTAATTTTTGGTCTAATACTTGTATTATTTCTATTATATCTCTAATTACTTTTGTATTATTTATTATACCTTCTATATCAAGTCCATCTAATCCTAATGTTCCAAATAGTTTATGAATAGCTATAGCATTTTCATCCATTTGTTGATGTTCTTTATTGTTAATTATATCTTTATATGGATTATGAGTTGCATTCATATATGCGTAATAACTACTAAACGCTTTTGCCAATTTACTGTTTCCGTAAAAACTAGGTCTATTAGTTTTTTCTGTTTCTGTAGCCCAATTAACATCTGCATTTTTTATGTTATCCATATGTGCATTTGCTTGAAAAGAACCTTTTCCTAGATAAGTAATCCAATATAAAGCTGTTCTTATTAATCTACAATCTAATTTACTAAAATTAAGACTTTCTATATATCTATCATATGCTTTTAATTTCTTTTTAATAAATTCATTTGTTTCATTAAATAAATTATCATTTAATAAATTAGAAAAAAAATTATTTTTTAAAGGATTTTCTATTGAACCGCCATAAGAATCATATTTGAAAGTAAAAGTATAATCAGGTTTTTTGGTAGTATCTTTTGGAAATTTATCAAATACATTTATATATTCAACATAATCAAATCTATTTTCAAACAAATTATTTTTTTCTTTAAATAAATTTTCAGAAATATTTTCTGTAATATATTCTATTTTTTGATAAGAATCAGTAAATTCATTTAATTTATTTAAAAAATTTCTAAGATTAGATTCTTTTTCTTGTTCTAAAACTAAATCTTTTATGTTAATATTTTTCGCCAGCGCATTTTTTTTAGCAAAATCCTTAAAATCTTCTTGTCTTAAAATTTCTAAATAACCATCTAGAGTTACCTTATCTGGCATGTTTGCTAATATTTTTATCAAATTATTTATATTGCCAGAATATTTTAATTCAGCTTTTAATAATCTTACATAATAATCTTGAATACTCATATCAACTATTTCTGAGTATTGTTGAGAATGTTCGAAAATATATCTTAATTTTTCTTCTTTGTAGTTTAAATTAAAAGTTCTTTTAAAAATATCAAATTCTTTTTTTGAATAAAGTCTATTGTTTAAAAAACTATTAAGAGTAAAATTTTCATCTTCAAATAAATACATAAAATTATTTTCAAGTCTATAATTAAGCTCGTTAAAATAAGATTGTTTATCTTTTATTTTATCCATTATTACTCCTTAATAATTCTTTTATTGCATTTTCTAATCTTCCTTCTACGTTTTCTTGATGTTTTTCAACATCTAATATATTTTCTATATTATATAATGTTTTTTCATCTGAAATTAAATGATTCAGCATTTCATTATTTACTAAAAATTTCTTTTGTTCTTCTGGTAAAGACATAAACCAATTGTAAACATACAAAGCACTTTGTAATATCATTGGATTTTTTGTAACACTAGCCATAAAACTCTCCTTATATTATAGGAATATCATTAATAAATGTATTAACTCTTTCCATTAATTGTTTAAAACTTATTTCTGAAAAATTATTTATATTTAAATCATAACTTACGAAATCAATAGTACTTCTAACTTGACTATCGAAATCTTCAAACTTATTAAATAAATTTAAATAATCTCTAATAGTTCTAACGTGTTTATATTTCTTAGAAGTATTAGGGTCTGTTTTAGATAAATAATCTATATTTTTTTTAAATACTTCTTTTATTCTTTCTGCTGGTATATTTTTATAACCAAATAATAAAGCATCATAATAAACTATATTTTCTAAAGTTGGTATAATATATTCGTTTCTATTCAAGCTTAAATCATAAGTTTCAATTTCTACAGTTCTTGTTCTATCTCTGCCAAAAGTTCTATTTTCGTAATTTTCAAAAGTTTTTTCCATATTTCTTTCAACAATTTCAGTTCTTGTTTCTTTTTTTGAATTTGGTATTTTAAAACCATATAAAGTTAATTGACCAAAATATTCAAAAAATTCCTTATAATAATTACTTCTTTCTCCTGGATTTAAAGATTTAAAAGAATCAGAATTGAATTTATTATATATGCTATCAAACTTAGATAAATCTTGAGTTATATTTTGTAAAGAATCATATATAGTATTTTCTATAATGCTTTCTAAATTAGATTGTATTTCTTGAGACTCTAATAATATTTGTTTTTTCATAAATGCATACTGTAAAGCCATTAATCTTCTAGTTATACTATCTTCACCTAAAGTATTAGTATTAGATAATATATCTTGAATTATAGGATTATTAAAAATATTATTATATTCTTTTACTATTTGAAAATTATCTTTTTCGTTAAATGGTTTTCCAGACCAAACTTTATTATAAGTCCAAGGACAATATTTTTTTAATTTTTGATTTGGGTCAAAAAAGAATACTCCACAAGCTAAAGTAGATGTTTTACTGATACTTGTTGGAACTTTATTAACTACATATCTATCTCCAAATTTACAAGATTTTATTTTATCTAAACCAGTTATATCTTCAACAGTAGAGCCATATGGAAATGTAGCATTTTCAAAACCACTTTTATTTAAGTCTGTAGTAAGATTAGAAGGTTTACAACTAAATAAATCATTTATTCTTTTAGATATTCTTTCTTGCCATGCACATAAAACTCTTTCAAGTAATCCACCTATACATAAACCACTAAAAATTCTTATTTTTTTGAACCCTAAAAGTTTAGGTATATTAGCATTAAATAAACCAATTCCAGCACAAAAAGAATATAAGTATTGTATTATGGAACGTTTCAATCCTAATCTATTTCTAGAAGTCCACATACATAAATGACCAGTTTTATAAGTTCTTTCTTTGCAACCATTTCTCTTTACAGTAATAGTACTATTTATTCCTGTATATTTAACAGTGCCATCTTTTGCGAATATTATATCTTTATCTTCAATCGCTTCGTTAGATAAAGGTTTTACTCCTTTTTCTCCGCCGCCCCAAAGTAAGAGTGAACTTAATTCTCCATAAGGTATATCTTTAAAATTACAAACACCAAGTTCAGATTCTTCTGTATAAAACTGTTTTATTTCTTCTGCAAAATTTAATTTATTTATATCAGTAAAAATATCGCTTAAATAAACATTATCTACAGGAAGTTCTATTAAATATTTTTCTTCATTCTTTATTGGATAACCTTTATATTGACCAAATACATCATCGTAATTTATTAAGTTTTCTATTTCTTTTGGATATTTTTGAGCTTGTTCTCTAATCTCTTTTATTCTATCAGCTATCGTTTTAGGATTTATATAATCATTTGGATTAAATTTATTATCAATATCTTTATCATATTTAAAATTTTCATCTTTTAATTCTTTCCAAGTTAAATTTATATCTTTTAAAAAATTATCTAAAAATCCTTCAGGTAGTTCAAGTCTTATACCTTTATCTGTTATTACTTTATTATTTAATAAATCTAAATATTTTACTTTTTCGTTTTCAAAATTACTATTAAAAACTATATCTCTGTTAGAATTATAAACGTTTCCATCAAAATCAACAGAATAGCCATTTTCAAAATTCATTTTATCAGGTTTCATAACTCCATTTGAAGAATTTGGAGTATATAAAATCTCATCAACACTAATCGGGAATTCATTTTTTAACAAATCTTTAGCGTCTAAAAACGCTCTTGGATTAACTTTTCCATCAACATAATATTTAGGAAAATTAGGAATATAGCTAGAAAAAAAATTATTTAAATTTTCTAAATGTTTCAAAAATTCAGAATCGAAGAATGGTTCTGCAAATATCTCCGATTCTAAAATATTGTTTTTAATATTCTTTTTTACAAGATTTAATTTTTTTTTAAGTTCTTCTTTATTTTTATTTTTTTCTTCTATAAAATCTTTTTCTGGTATATACTTATCTTCTTCGTTTTTTAGATTGTTATCAGTATAAAGATTTTTATAAACATTATTATTTTTATATCTACTAGTCAAAAAATCCATTTGATAACCCCCTAATTATTCTTCTACTTTTTTTTCTATCTTTTTCTTTATTGCTAGAAGCTATACCTAGTCTTCCGAAATTAACAGTTAAGGGACCTTTATATTGTTCTTTAGGTCTTAAATTATAAGTATTATTATAAGTACCAGCATTAAATTTATAACCTTCATTTTTAAAACTTAATATAAAGTTTCCAGTAGCTCTATCAAAAATAGAATCAAGATTTTCTATAAGTGCAAAATTAGCTAACATAAGAGCATCTAATTTATGGTCTAATCCTGCAAATACTGGTTGGTCCTTATTATCATATCTATCTATTCTATATTCTTTTAATTGTTCTATTAATTGTGATTTTCCATTTTCTTCAGGCTCAGAAACTATTATTTCTTTTTTTTCAAATCTTTTTTGAAGAAAATTAACCAACATTATTTTCATTCTTTTAGGTATTGTACTATTAGTCCAAATATCTTCATACGAATAATTAGAAGCAAAATTAACACCTTTGAAAATATCTATTTTACCTTCTTCAAAAAAATATTTAGATAATATTTCATTTTGCATAGAACCATGACCTTCATCACAATAAACAAAATCGGCATTAAAATCTCTTTGTAAATTTATTATAGAATTAACAGTTTCGCTTTGTACATCTTTAGTAGTTCCATCTGTACTAAATTTATTAATACTCGTAAAATGTAAAACCCTTAATGGTTTTTCAACATCTAATGGATTTCCGCAGTATAAACCAAGAACACATACCTGTCCTCCGTTTTTCCAATCGTTATAATCGCAACCTATAGCTATTTTCCATTTTTCAGGATTTTCTAATTCATTTCTCGAATAAATATAATTATAATTTCTAAGACTTTCTTTTATATCTTCTGTTTTAAATACCTTGCTGTTACCTTCGGAGAATTCTGCTTCAACTTCTAATTTATAACCTTCTTCTGTAAGAGAACTTCTTAATTCTGGTTCATCATTTACAGCAAAGTTAGGAAGTATACTAGAAGGAAAGTGAAATTCTTTCCATTTTTCATCTATGGTACACCATTTTCTAAAGTTAGATTCTAAAGCTGAAGGAGTTGAAGCTACAGTAAAAGATACGTCTTGGTTATCTAATTTAAATGCCATTAATACTTGATAAGCTTGTTCAGGTATATAAGCTCCTTCATCTATAAATACTTTATCTGCTGATTGTCCTCTTATACTATTACCATCAGTTGCTGTAGTAAAACCATTAATTGCTGTACCATTCCATAAAGTTACTTTTTCAGAAGGACTACGTTTTCTTTTATAATCGTTTTTATAAGCACTTATCTTAGAACTTAAAAGAGCTTCTATTCTATCAAATATTTCAGTAATAAGTTTTAATGAGTTTGCGACAACTACTATTTTTTTATTAGGATTTAAACAAGCATAATGAAGAATATCTACACACATTCCTTCTGTATTATGTGTTATAATTCCATTTGTTAAAAAAGTATGTGTTTTTGCTACACTTATGCTTATAGTATCTCTGAAACCTACTTTATATATATGTTTAACTTTTTCTTCTGAAAAATCTTTTACTCTAAAAATCCCATTAGTTTCTATATTAAAATAATGAGGATTAATTTCTACTATTTTATATTTTGTTCCAGTTTTTTGTAATAAATAACCTATAGTTTGAACAAAAAATTTATTAGTAAAAACTTTAGTTTCTAATATACCTTCTAAGAAAAAAATTGTATTATTTTTACTAAGTCTGAAAATATGGCTTCCAAAGTTTTGTTCTTGACCAGCTATTTTACCAAGAGCTTTATATACTTGATAATTATCTTCTGTTAAAGTTCTATATTTAATATTTTCAAAATTAACAGGTACTGTAAGTTTATCTCCTATTTTTAAATCTTGAGCTTCAACCCAATTACCTTTAACTAAATATGGGTGATTAACGGTAACAGTATCTTCTCTTCCCGTTTCTGTTACAATTTTTAAACATTCTCTAAAACCATTTTCAGTTACTGCCCAATTTCTTGTTGGATAAATTTTTTTAGTGCTTTCATCATAAGTAATCAATAAATCAGTTTCCTTAAGTTTATATGCAGGAACCAATCCTCTATTACTAGTAGCTATTAAAGTATTTTTTTCAACGCATTTTCCCAAACGTCTTCCTAATCTTTCAACTCTATTTTTAGCAGTACATAATAATATTTCTTTTTGATAATATTGATAAAAAGAACGTTTAGGATTGTATGGTGTCCAACCTAAAAATTGTTCAGCCCACAATAATTTATTTTGTTGAAGCTGAAACTCTAACTTATCTTCATCCGTTAATTGGTCTAAATCTTTTTTATTTAAAAATTTTTCTAAAGGGAAAAGTTTTCCGTCTTCAAGCTCTTTAGGAACTGGAGTGCAACTCACTTCAAACTTACCCTTTTTTTTTATATGATTTTTTATACATTGTTTACACATATCTGCTATTTCATAATTAATAGCCATAATATTACCTCCTAATTAGTTTGAATATCATCTGCATTTAAATAACTATTATCTAAGTTAGACATATCTTTTCTCATTTCATTTGAGAAATTTCTATAATATAATACCTTTTTATATTCTTCTAAATCATCTTGACTTCTTTGCATATGAGTTTGTATTGAATGTAAAGAAGCATCATTTATTTTAAAATCTTCTTTATTTGAATTTATTTGATAATCAACTATTGTTTTAGCAAAATTTTGAATAGCGTTATCTTGCATATGGGAAGCTACTCCACCTATAATAGAACCAACAATATTAGCTCCAAATGCAAATTTTCCAGTACCTACTTGTGTTATTGTTTTTCCAAAAGGACTAGAAAATAAACTTTCTAAACCTGTTTTTTGAATAAAAGTTTTTAATAAAGAATTTTTTTCAGAATTTGTTATAGTAGTTGCATTTTTCATAGCTATATCAACTAAATCGTCAATGACTTCGCCTTTACTAATACCTTTAGCATTAGCTACTACATTTGTTGCTTTTTCTAATATATCATCAGTTATAGTTAAAACACCATTTTTAGAATGTTTATTAAAAAAATTTAAAACAGAATCATTTGTTTTAGATAATTCTTCTACACTTTCTTTTATATAATTCTTTATATTACCATCTATAAGTTCTTTTACATTATCAGCAGCTTTTACATTTTTTACAATATCAGAAGCATTACTTAGTTTTCTTAATGCTTTTTCATCAGTAACTTTACTTGTAATAAGTTTATCCAAATTTTCTTTATTAAAATTAACTAAAGTTTCTTTACCGTCAACATCTAATACTATTTTGCCATCTTTAAAATCATCTGCCGTTATTCCTAATTGTTTTAATCTTCTTACTGCATTATTATTTGATTTCTTAGACCAACTAATATTGTGACCAGTTATTTCACCATCTATTTGTAAATCAGCTTTATCTACATTTTCTTTTAATAAATCGGTTTTAGATTTTATATCTACACTCATATTTATCTTTCCATCTTTTATTAAATCAGCTGGATTGCTTGTATAATATTTAGAAGATTTTACAGTTCCTTCTGAAACTTGTTGGTCAAATTTAGTATTATAAAAAACATCATAATTAGGAAATAGTTTTTTAAATAACCAATTATCACTAAGTTTAGTTGTTTCATTAGGAAATATTTTTCCTATTATCGGAATTTTATTTAATATTCCAATTCCAAATCTGCTTCCGAATGCATGATGATGCATGTAATTTATACTAGAGTTTTTAGTCATCAATGCTTTTTCTAAATATAAACTTGTTGTTTTAGCTAATCCACTATTAGCCCAGTTATCCATCATTGGTTGAAGCCAAAACATATTTAAAAATGAATCAAAATTACTAGATTTATTATAAGAATTAAAATTTTCGTTAAAATATTTTTCTTGTTCTGGATTCATAACTTACCCCTCTAAATTTATCTTTTCTTCATCTTCTAAAACAACAGCATTAACGATATCCTCTGTATTAATATCAAAACCTTTATTATAAAGTTTGTTAGCTAGTTTTTCTTTTATAGTAGATTGATTTATTTCAGATTCTAACTTTTTATTTTTAGCTTTACTTTCTCTATCAAGTATTAAATTCTTTTTAAGTTTTTCTAATAAACTCATTATTTTTTCATAAGCTACAAAATAATCACTTATCTTACTATCATATGAAACTCCACCTTTAGAATAATTTTTTATATCCATTGTAAGTCCCATATTAGCAATTGCAGCTTCTGCTCTTTTAGCCATATTTTCTAAAGCTATCATATGGCTAACTGATAACTGGTCAGCAAAATCATCTTCTTTTATATCTAGTTCTTTATATAAACCATTTACTAATTGAATTGTATTTGCTTTTTCAAAAGGACATTGTTCTCCTTTTCTTAAACTGTTAGCCATAAATAAAGGACATGTTCTAAAATTAGCACAATTCTTTTCATTTTCTTTAATTATTTTTAAATGATTTTTATATTTTTTAGCAGCAAGTTCTAGCACGTCGTCATCGTCATCATCTTCAAGATAAACTTCATTTTCAAAATCTTCTAATGTTTTATTTAAATCTATATATTCAACATTACATTTCAATACTTGATTGTTTAAATTATCTTGTTTATGTTTTGTTAAAAATTTATTTATATCGGATTGTAATTTAGGGTCTAAAGTAGATACTTTTTTTAAATCATCTATTTTAATATCTATTCCACCCATTATTTCATTAACTTCATCACGAACAGTTAATTCATTTTTTTTCTCCATAAGACCTCCTAGTATAAGAACATGTCAATTCTATTTATAATTATATCGTTTATATATTTAATATAATTATCTAAATTTCTAAGTTCTTCTATATCTTTATCTTTTGTTATATCACCTTCATGATATTTAATTAGTTTTATTATATTCTCAGAATTATTTTCTAAATATCCTTTTTCATAATTAAACTTTTCTAATTGTATATAAAATAAGTTATATATAAGACTTAAATTAGAAATAATAAATTCATTTAAAATTTCATATTTTTCTAATAAGTATAAGTAAGGACTATGTTTAATTATTAAAGAATATTTATTTTTATTTCTTGTTTTTATAGATTTTAATTTTATATTTTGTTTTTTAAAATTAGAAATATCAAAAACAAAAATAGACTTAGAGAATTCTAAGTTTTTTAATTTTACTATTTTTTTGTTTTTATTTAATTTAAATCTAATTTTAAAATTAATTTTTTGTTTTATTCTGCTAATAGTAGATAAACTAATTATATATTCTTTTTCCATTTCTTTTTCACCTTAACAAATTCTTTTGATTTAATTTTTTTATGAAGCTTTGCTAAGTTTTTTCTATATTCTTCAGTTACTTCATCATACATTTTTAAGAACTCTTCTTTTGGTTGTTTTAATTTAAAACCAGAATGTTCTTCTATTTTATCTTTTATTTTATCATATAAATTTCTTTTTAAATCTTTAGCCCATATAGTAAATAATAATATATGTTTTTTCTTGCATTCCTGTTTTTTTATTTTATCTCTTTCTTTTTGTTCTTCGTCAGTCTTATGTTGTTTTCCTTGAAATTCAAAAGCAATCATTAGTCTTGGATAATATAAATCAAGTTCTAAAGGCATATGAGTTGCCGGATTATATATACCAGCATCTCTAAAATTGTATTCAACTTCTTCTTGACCAAAACATTTTTTTAGGTATTTTCTAAGAAGTCTTTCGCCAAAACTAAGCATTAATTATTCCATATAATAAGACTAACATCATCAAGAACAACTTCATCAGAGATTTTTTTAGTAGTATATGGTTCAGCGTCAACATATATCATAAAATCTAAAGGAACACTAAGAATATTAATTATACTTATTATTCCATTTTTATCTGATTTATATTTTATTCCATTCATATCTTCAAAATGAATAGTTAATCCTGGATATTTATCAGATTTTAAATTATATTCATTGTCTTCTTCAGGTTTAAATTCATATTCTATATTATCTCTAGTTACTACTAATTGTATTTTAACATTTTTAGCAGGAGTTCCTACTGGAGATAATTCTAATCTTTTGTTAACGTGGTCACCATTATATAAATCAATACCATCAAAAAGGTAATCGTTAGTGTCATAACTACCATCCTTGTTCTTTTTACTTAATATTATTTTATTTTGCATTATTTTCCTCCATTAGTATTTGTTATTTTATATTATATTAACACAACATAAAAAAAAGAGGAAATTAATCCTCTAGTTTTAAAATTTCTTGTTTAATAGTATTTTTTATACCTTCAACATTTGTATTATGAAATTCATTATAATATTTAGAAGTACAATCTTTTATAAATTCTTCTTGCTCATCAAGAGTCCAATTTAGAAAATCTGTTTTATTATTTATCTTTGCTGTAAAAATAGTAAAGTTATATAAAAAATGTTTTACTCTATTTTTTATAGTTAGCTGAACAGCATTTTTTATAGATTGTGTACTTTTTATTTTAAATGGTATAACTGAAACCATTTTTTTATTTCCTGTATTCCAGAATTGAATTACAGTTTTATTTAATTTTTCTATTTCTACTTTATATGTATCTAAAAGTATATTATTTTTATAAAAATCTATAGAACAAGGTATAAACTCTTTATAAACAGTAACTGGATAATCTTTTATTATAGTTCTTTTAATTTCATTATTTAATTTTTCTGGTTTAATTATTATTTCTTCGGCTTCTGAACAAGTAAAATATAAGTTAGATTCAGATTCTAAAACTATTGTTTTTTTATCTTTAATATAAAATAAACTTTGTTGATTTGTATTAATGTCTTCTAATTCTATTTTAGGAATAGTAGATTTAGGTTCAAAATTAGCATTTTCTAATTCTATCAATCCAAAAATATCTTTATAGATAAATTTATTTAAACCTTTTTCTTTTTTAAATCTAAATATTATTTCTCCATTTTCTTTATATTCTGGTTTTATTATATATGTTTTATTTTCTGTTATATGTTTAAGATTTGGCTCTAATAATTTAAAATTAATATTTGTATTATTTATAAAAGAAATTGTATTAATTATATTATATCTTTTATAACCTTTTGAATATTCTATTCTATCATTCATATCGTTTATTAAAAATAAATAATATGATTTTATAATTTTCTTGAAATTAAATCTTTTCTTTATTAAACTAAGTTTATATGAACCTATATTAAAATTATTATATAAGTTAATTCCTTCATTTAAGTTAATTTTATCTATAATTCCATTTTCGTTTTCTATTTCTAAAATATATTCATATCCTTGTTCTTTATTTGAGAAATATATATTAGAAGCTTCATTTATTGTTTTTACATTTAATTCATCAAAATTTAATTTTTCTTTATTTGTAGTAACCGGAATTATATTTAATAATTTTCTTTCATAAAAAACAATTTTATTTTTATTATTAAATATTTCTAAAATTATAAAATCATAGGTTTTTAAATTTTCTTTTATTATTTTAATATTTTCATATTTCTTGTTAATATTACCATTTATAAGTAATTCGTTTCCGTTGTATATTTTAAAATAATAATTATCTAATATTTTTGTTTTTATATTTACTTCTATTAAGTCAGTATAATTAATAGAACTTTCAAAATTTTTTGTTTCATCAAATAAAACAATTTTATCATCACTGAACAATTCTTGCTTAATTATTATATCGGTGTTTTTAATTTTAAATTCAATTTTTATTGAACTTGGAACAACAGGAGAAGTTATATTTTTAATTATACATTCATAATTATTTACTTTTCCATATTTTAATTTATTTTTTAAAATGTTTTCAAATTCATCAAAAACTCTTACGAATTCTATATCTTTAAAATTATTTAATTTCAATTCCAAATCAAATGAACTTTCTTTTATTATATTATTAACAGAATCTTTTATATGATATTCTTCTATTATATTATCATTATAAAAATAAGCTTTTATGTTTTTAGAAACAGATTGTAAAAGTCCTTTATCATCTACTATATTTATTTCAAAATCAAGTTCTTCTATTGTATTAATATTATTAAGTCTATTTATTTCTAAGTAATTTTCTTTTATTAAAATGTTAAAATTAGGATTTGAATAATTAACAGTAATTCTGGAAAAATTATCTTTTTTTATATAAAAATTATAACTATTTAATCCAGTAATAATTTTGTTTTGACATTCTAATAATAGTTCATTCTTTTTTTGAATTGTTAATTCAAATATTTTTTTATTTAATAATTCGTGATAAATTATAAAATTATTTTTATTTTCATTAGCTTTAAAATTAAAACTAAAATTTCTATTTCCTGTCTTTACCTTTTGATATTTTATTATATCATTACCTTTAGCTGTAATTAAAGATTCTTGTTCTTTTATTTCTTTTGTTTCATTTATTATTTCAAATTCAAGATTTACTTCATTATCTCTAGTTACTATATTATAAACATCATTACTTTTATATAAATTATAATTATTTATATTAACTAAAATAGCTTCTGTTTTTTTATAATTTTTTTCTATTATAAATTCTTTTTCTATTTTATTTTCTATTTCATCTTTAAAAATTAATTTATAATTATTTAATCCTTCATTTATAGGTATATCTATTTCAAAATTATAAGTATTAAAACTAATTTTTTTACATTTATAAGAATTAA
>ERZ773022.190-NODE-190-length-58205-cov-6.031556_pt1 | contig 58205 bp, 54 predicted proteins | sample MGYA00580839_ERZ773022 | MGnify/ENA primary metagenome ERZ773022 (study PRJEB29015, sample SAMEA2738020) | human oral metagenome | biome: human oral; feature: human-associated habitat; material: dental | place: China | collected 2044 ...
AAAAAGCACCCCAAAAGTTAGATTTTCTGTCTAACTTTTAGGGTGCACTTCAAATGTTCATAAAAGATAATTATCATATATGATAATTTTGATTTATTTAAATTCATTCAGCTTTTGTTTAAAGAATACCCAACAACATTTTGTTGATTCAGGATTCATCCGCAAGCGTTCGATTAATTCATAAGTAGGATGCCATCTACGTAATTGGTCCGTCGAGAAGTGTTCGAGAAACTCCGAGAAGGGATGGTCATACGGTTCTTTTGGCAGACCGCTACAGAAGATGGAGAAGAGGCCCACTAATTTACCAAAGGAGGTTCCGAGTTCTCCTTTTATCCAATGCATATGACGAAGGAGTCCATCCATATGAGTCGATGGTACTTTATGTAAGTATTCTTTAGAGCGGACATTCCACTCGTGCGAGAGCTCAATGGAAGGGAATTCCCTATTAAACCAGTCTTCTTCAATTTCCATTTCGATGTAGCATTTTAGAATTTCTTGTAAAGGCTGATGGCTCTCAATGCTGGTATTTAACTTATTCGTTCTAAAATAGTGATACAACAACTCTTCCTGAATTTGATTTAAAAACTTCTCATCATCCAGTTTATCCGGATAAATGGTTTTAATAATGGCTTTGGCAATCGTTTGGGATAAAATCGGTAGTAGCGTACAAAATTCTAAAATAGAATGATGCAAGTGAAGTTGTTCAAATTCGGATTTTTGCATAATTACAAAAGAATGGGTGTATTCCTGAAGAAAGACTTTGCCAAGTTGCTTTAAGCATTGATGCAGCGCAGTCATAAAATCAGTGAATACACCCAAGTTTAAGTAAGTGGTATGTTCATTACGATAGTTACTAGGAAATGGATTTGGACCAAAGTTAATGTAGAAGTCTTGTTTCGGCAAAATAGAAGACGCAAGAGTAATAAGCTCCTCTAAAACAAGTAGCGTCTCTTCTTTAGATAAGTGTAAATAGTGTACAGGAATATAAGTTTGAGGGAAGGACTCTAAATAGTCGTTGTAAAGGCGCAAGAAAGAATCTTTGCTCTCTTTTATGAGCGTGTAGTAGAACTCTGTAATGTGTGAACCGAATGTGAACGCTAAAACGTCTTTGTAGGAGACAGTAGGTTGACCTAGAAGTTTTTGATAATGTAAGTGGAAATAGTCTCGCAGGCTATCGAGATGAGGAAATAAATCGATGATGCTGTCGCCACGCATCCCTTTAATCCAGAGAGAGGTGAGCGTGTGACATTCTTCAGAATACGGTTTGTTGAAACAGTGCATAGCGTTTTGATGACGCAAATAATAGCGTCGCAATTTCTGGAATTCTTTTTGCTGGTCATAGGACAGCGCTTGTGGAAAATCTTCAAAGTAATGCATTAAGAAGTTGGACTCGGAGGTGCCGAGCAAGTACTCGATAATCTCTTCAAAAGACTTGTTATATGGATTTGGATCCTGACTGAAGAGATTGTTGTAGTAATTCTGTCGCTGCTGTTGTTCTTCAAGCAGCTGAATTTGTTTCACCAATAAACTTAACTCTTGAGTATAACGTTCCATTGTAATACACTCTCCCAATAATGTATTTGTTACCTTAATTGTAACGCTTTCATAATTGTGCGTCAATATACATTTTTATCTATTTTCTATGGAATTTAAGAAATAGGAAAGACGCTTGACTTAACTTGTAGAGTTGACCATAATAAAGAAAGTCAACAAGGAAGGAGAGGTTTCATGTCTAAGAAAACAAAAGCAACCATTGCGATTACACTGGCGATTGCAGTCATGGTACTCATCTTTATTAGCTCGAGTATGCCTTATAAGGATCAGTCACTGGTATCGACGATTCAAAAAGGACTGCCAACGCAACCTTTTTCAGAAATTTTATCTAAAATTAAATTTGAATATGCAGGACAAACCATCAGTATTCCTTCTTTAGGATATGCGCAGTTCATCGAATTTTTCGTTCGAAAAGCCGCTCATTTCTTAGCTTACTTCTTTATCGGATATCAATGGACGAGAGGATTAAGTGTTCACGTTCGTAAAAAGGGATGGCCACAGTTCTTAGCGTTCTTTATCGCAGTGCTGTATGCCATGACCGATGAGTTCCATCAAGGAGTAACTCCAGGACGTACACCGCTTATCCAAGATGTCTTTGTGGATGCTGTGGGGGCTGCAGTGGGGGTAGGGTTAGGAACCTTGAAAAAAATTAGATAATACACTCAAAACGTTGAAGAGTTTTTCTTCAGCGTTTTTTTGTTGTCCAAAAGACTCCTTTTTAGTTTTTCTCGTAGTTCTTTATGACTAGTCAAAGAGTGGAGGAAGAACAATGGAAATGAATGAATTAGCAACGGAAGTATTCACGCAAGCCATTAAGCACCAATTAGATGATATTCATTTATTACCGGTTGGAGAGGAGTATGTATTTTATTTAAGAGATGTCAATGGGTTAAAAGAGTTGAGAAAGATTTCAGACGAAGTAGCCTTGCAATTTATTTCGTACTTAAAGTATCAAGCAGGAATGGATGTAGGAGAGAGACGAAGACCGCAGAGTGGTTCCTTAACCTTTGAGATTTCAAAGGACCAGATGATTGAACTGAGATTATCAGTGATTACGAATTTTAAGCAGAAGGAATCCATGGTAATTAGGCTCTTGCATCGGTCTAAAAAGGAAAAGGCGTCGATTCGTTCGATGACTTATTTTCCAAAGGACTGGGCGCTCTTACAACAGTTCCTGCGCTATAAGAGCGGCTTGATTTTATTTTCTGGACCCGTCAGTTCTGGTAAAACGAGTACGATGTACGCTTTACTTAGGGCTCGTATGAAAGAAAAGACGCTTCAAGTGATTACGATGGAAGACCCAGTGGAGTATCATGAGCCGATGTTTTTACAGACGGAGATTAACGAGAAGGCTGGAATTACGTATGAATTACTCATTAAGAGTTGCTTGCGTCATCATCCAGATATTTTACTGATTGGAGAAATCCGAGATGAAATGACGGCAAAGATGGCGATTCGTGCAGCCTTAACAGGGCACTTGATTCTAGCAACGGTTCACGCAAAAGACTGTAATGGAGTGGTAGCAAGGCTCTTGGAACTTGGGGTTAGTAAGACGATGCTTGCACAAACCATTATCGCGATTTGTTCACAACGCCTCCTCCCTCGGTATTGTGGACTATGCGGTAAGGAATGCGAATTGCATTGTAATCATTTAACAAATGGAGAAAAGCGGGGAACCATTTTTGAAATCGAAACTCATGAAAAGTTGTCGCAGTTCTTCAAAACAAATCAATTCGCAACAGACGAAGAAAGAGTACATCCTTTTAATAAGGTATTGAGGAAAGCTTATGCATTGGGATACATTACGGACAAAACTTACGAAACCTATCAAATTATCTAAAAAGTGGAAAGGGCCCATTCAAAGTCGATTCCTAATTCAGCTAGCTCATTTACTCGAAGAAGGATTTAGCTTGGATGAGGCGTTGAAGTTTCTAGAATACTTATTCGATGCGCAAAAGATGGACCTCGAACAAATGAGAGGAACGCTTGGAGAAGGACGACGTTTTGATGAGTGCTTAAAGAATGTTGGGTACTCAGAAACGAATACCTCGCAAATTTATTTATCCATGCAGTTTGGCAGCTTCGAGAAGGCCTGTGCATCGATTGGGGAGTTTCTCACCCGAAAGCAAAAACAACAAAAGAAAATGCAGCAGATGATGATGTATCCTGCGTTTCTTTTTACGTTTGTCATCGGAATGGTGCTCTGTATTCGAATGCTTTTACTCGATCAACTTTCTAGCATGGTGCAAGAAGATCAACTCAAGCAATCTGGCTTTTTGTATTGGATATGGCTTGGATTTCAGAACTTACCACAGCTAGCAACGGGATTTTTGATGGTTGTAGTGATACTCGTTCTTCTAGTTCGCTTGTACTGGAGGCGAAAGAACACTTACGATCAGTTTCGCATGTTGATTTCGCTTCCCGTAATTGGAAAGAGTGCCCAGCAATACGTGACGTTTTTATATGCACGAGAATTCTCGTATTTTCTAGGAAATGGACAGTCGCTGTTGTCGATGGTGTCCGAACTGAAGAAAGAAGGAACGAGTGCACTGTCAAAAATGATTGCGCAGAAGCTAGAAGAACAACTGATTCAAGGGGAGTCGTTTTCTACGGCGCTTGAAAAGATGAAGCTGTTCCGCCAGGAGTTTATCTGGCTGGTGTTAGAAGGAGAGAAGACAAGGCAACTAGACGTGCAACTGCAAGTATACGCCGACCAAATGCTCGACGAATTTACCCAAGGTATCGAAAAGAAAATCAAGTGGATTCAACCGTTACTACTTATGGGGATTGGTTTTCTCATCGTTTCCATGTATCTTATCTTATTACTACCGACACTAACGATGATTGGAGGAAATTAAAATGAAAATGAAAACAAAGAAAAAAGGCTTCACGTTAATCGAATTACTCGTGTGCCTCTTTATTATTGGCTTGATGATGCTACTGATTATTCCGAATATTGCTAAGCAAAGAGAAGAGGCTAAGAAAAAATCGGATGCTGCTATTGTGCATGTGATTGAAACACAACAACAAGCTTATATGATTGATTTTAATACATCAGATGTACCCACACCAGATCAACTTAAAACTAAAGGATATATCAATGAGGATCAATTAAAAGCTTATAACAAAGCTGATAAAAATGCTGCGCATAATACTGAACAATAATTATGAAAAAGAGAGCATTTACGCTTGTTGAATGCTTAATAGCGCTCTCCATTACTTGTTTCTTACTTCTAGTGACTCCGCCTTTGATTAGTCGCTCCTATGTAAATTGGAAGGAAGAGGTATTTCTTAGAGAGTTTGAGCAAGTAATGGATACAGCGCAGATTACAGCTATTTCAACGGGACAAGGTTCATTTGTAACGGTCTCGGGAGGCATCGTGGAATTAAATTGTCATGGAGCTAGAGAGTTGGATAAGAAGATTCGCTTTCCGGATACGATGAGAAGTTATTCGGTTCAAACGTATGGTTTTAAGCCCTATAGTGGGAATGTTAGCCAATTCTCGTCCGTGACGTTTGATGGGCAAAATCGCAGATACACTTATGTTTTTCAATTAGGGGAGGCTAAGTATCATGTTGAAATCACTGAAAAGTAGCGGCTATGTTTTGCTGGAAGCAATGATTGGATTGATGATTTTAACGGTTATTGTTTCTTTACTTAGTTTTATGGTCGGTCAGCTGTATCATCGCCAACAACTAAAAGGATGCTTTTTGGATGCGGCAGCAACGCAGTTAATGGACTTACAAGCTAGTGCGACATATCCTGCAACCGTGGAGAAGTTGTCAAAAGAAGAGCAAAAGAAGATGAAAAAAGTGACATATGAAAAACTAAATACAACGACCTCTAAAGCGACGGTGACGGTTTCTTGTGGAGAGAATGAGGAGGTGTTCCAAATCAATGCGATTACCGAGAAAAAAGTCCGGATTTATCCTCTTTGAACATCTAATCGCTCTGGTGATTATCTCCATCAGTTTAGTAGCCTTTATGGGACTTTGTACGGCATTTCTAAAAATCAAGGACCGGCTCAATGTTCCAGACGATATTAAATGGCATGTCGCTGTTCAGCAAATGAATTTTAATTATGCGGGCTTCAAGCTGACATCGTTTAATGGATACGATCCCTATACTGCGACGTTTGCGAATGCCGTATCTGAGAAAACAGAGGTGATAACGCTCGTTTCTAGCTGGAAAGATGGCGGAAAGATTTATAAAGGAGCGGGAGGAAATGGAGGACACCAGCCGTTTCTTTATGGCATTCGTTCGCTTTCGATTAAAAGAAACGGGAGCAGGTTACTGTTTTCGACAACTCTTGCACAAGGAAGTACTTTTCGCTTAAATTTTGCACCGAAGAATCGAGCTATTTATGTCAAAGTGAAAGAAGTAAAGGAAAAGAAAAATGATAAACCCTAAAAGAAATGGAACGCTACTATTTCAGTTTTTGGCGTTACTTGCTATTGCCAGTTTCCTGATTATCGCGTTACTAAAAATCCATGCCCATAATACTCTTGAATATCGCCTTCTGGAAGATGGCTATCGGATGGATTTATTGCTAGAAATGGCGAGTCAGACGGTACGGCAAAAGATGTCTTTTAATGGGAATGAAATGACTTTTCCGGATACTATTCAATTTTCTAATGGTACGGTGAGAGTAGAATGGAATGAGAAAGCACACCAATTTATCCTAAAGGCGAACCTTCCAAATGGTCACTCAAAGGAAGATACACTATATATTCAATTTGTAAAATAGGCGAAACACTACATAGCGACTTCTTTTTGTTTTTTTCATTTTCAAGATATGGTATACTTTTCAATGAGAAAATGAAAAGATGGTGAAATAATGACACAAACAATCGGAGAAATTTTAAAAAGTGCAAGGCAATTAAAAGGTTACACTCTTGATGACTTGCAACAAATTACAAAAATTCAAAAACGTTATTTAATCGCAATTGAAGATAATGACTTCGACTTGATGCCAGGTGCGTTTTATACACGCGCGTTCATCAAACAAATTGCTGACACAGTTGGATTAGACGGGGCAGCTTTATTAGAAGAGCATGCTTCAGAAATTCCACAAGCTGTTGTGAAGACAACTCCTTCAACCACTTATACGACTGCTTCAAGTAATCGTTCACGTTTAAATAAAAATAAGAGTAAATGGTCTTCAGTAGCAGACACTTTAAAAAATTACTTCCCAACAATCTTATTGGGAATGTTCATCGTAGCGATTATTTTTGCAATCGGACAAGCCGTATTTAGCAATCGTGCGCAACGTAATAATCCTGTAACGACACAAGCTACAACACAAACAGCGGTCGCAGCAGAAACAACTGTTGCTACAACGACAACGGCAGCTCCAGAAGTGACGAGTGTTACGTATTCATATGCAAACGGAAATGCATTGTACTATATTGCAAACGTAAGTAAATTCCCATTAGATGTGAAAGTGTTAAATGAAGCAAGAAATGCTTTATGGGCACAAATCTTAGCAGATGGTAAAGTTGTGGCAGACGGCGTTCCAGCAACAAATCAAACCGTGACTGGTTCGATTCCTGAAGGAACAACAACGATTCGTATGGACTTTGGATATCCTCCATTAGGGACGATTACAGTTGGTGGTGTTGAATTACAAATTCCTGAAGGTTCAAACGCTACAAGAATTTATATCACGATTCAATAGGAGAATTCGATGAATTTACCAAATAAATTAACCGTATTGCGAATTTTCATGATTCCGGTGTTTATCATCCTCATGTGCTTGCCAAGTGAAGCGTTCGGTGTGATGAGTCTTGTAGGCTCACAAATTAGCGTTGTTCACTTCTTGGCCATGATTATTTTCGCAGTCGCTAGTTTTACAGATTATCTTGATGGATATTTAGCACGCAAATACAAATTAGTGACAAACTTTGGGAAGTTTGCTGATCCTTTAGCAGATAAAATGCTAGTAATGAGTGCATTCATTATGCTCGTGTCATTCAACTTAGCACCTGCTTGGGTCGTTAGTATCATTGTTTGTCGTGAATTAGCAGTGACGGGGCTTCGATTATTATTAGTCACAGATGGTGAAGTCATGGCAGCTGCTTGGCCAGGAAAAGTAAAAACTGCGACTCAAATGTTGGCGATTATTTTCCTATTAACAGATGATTTGTTCTTTAAGGCTATTGGAATTCCAATCGGACAAATCTTACTTTATAGTTGTTTAGTATTTACAATCTATTCAGGTTTGGATTATTTTGTAAAGAATCGACATGTATTTGCGGATTCATTTACTAAAACAGAATAACAAACAAAAGCCTGAAACAATTGTTTTGGGCTTTTTATTTTACGAAAAAGAGTGTAAGGAAGGCGAGATACAATGAATGCAGAAATCATTGCAGTTGGTACAGAGTTACTAATGGGGCAAATTGTAAACACGAATAGTGCATACTTAGCCCAAGAACTAGCAAAAAATTCGATACCAACTTACTATCAACAAGTGGTTGGGGATAATGAAGAAAGAATGTTTGAAGCGATTGAATTATCCGCTTCAAGAAGTGAATTGATAATTTTATCTGGGGGTCTTGGGCCAACGACAGATGATATCACAAAACAAGTACTGGCGCGCTTTTTAGAAGTGCCACTTGTCGAAGATGAGGCAGCTCTTCAGAAAGTAATTGATTTTCACGTGCGTTCGCATCGCGATATGAGTGAAAACAATCGTAGACAGGCACTTGCATTCGAGGGCGGTACCGTCTTTAAAAATCATAATGGACTTGCGGTCGGTTGTGGGTATGAAAAAGATGGACGTCAATTCATTGTTCTACCTGGACCACCAAATGAATTGAAAATGATGATGCAAAAAGAAGTGTTGCCTTTCTTAAGAAAGAAAATGGGTAAGGTAGATTTATTCGAGTCTCGTTATTTACGATTCTTTGGAATTGGAGAATCACGTCTCGTAACCATCTTAGAAGATTTAATCGAGGGGCAAACAAATCCAACAATTGCACCATACGCTGGGAAATTTGAAGTGATGCTTCGATTGACAGCTAATGGAGAAACCAAAGAAGAATGTACAGAGCTTCTTGATGGCATGGAATATCTCATCCAATCGCAAGTAGGAGAATACTTCTATGGATATGGAAACCATAATACATTACAGGAAGTCACTGTTGAGTTACTAAAAGAATCAGGACTCACAATTGCTTGCGCTGAAAGTTTAACGGGTGGATTGTTTGCAGCAAGTGTTGTTGCGTTCGAAGGAAGCTCCTCTTACTTCCAAGGCGGAACAGTCGCTTATCAAAGAGAGGCCAAAGAAACGCAACTAGGAATCGACAGTACCTTGCTAGATCAATACGGAATGGTGAGTGCAGAATGTGCCAAAGCCATGGCCGAACAAGCAAGACTCCACTATCAAAGTGATTTGGGAATTTCTTTCACTGGAGTCGCAGGGCCTAGTGAAATGGAAGGGAAAGAAGTCGGAACGATTTTCGTGGCATTAGCCTCTCAAACAGAGGTTGAAGTGTTAGAATTACACCTTGCACGTACTCGTAACGATAACCGTGAATTCGCGGTACAATATGGATGGAATCTACTTAGAAAGTATTTATTAAAACAAGTTCGAACAAAATAAGAACAAATGTTCGCATATTGCTTGCGCATGGAATAGAACATAGTGTACAATATGTTTGACTTAAAATTCGTGGAGGAATTAAAACATGGCAGAAAATGAAAATCGTCAAAGAGCATTGGAAGATGCGCTAAAGAAAATTGAGAAAAGCTACGGTAAAGGTGCCGTAATGAAATTAGGAGAAAAAGTAGATACACAAATTCAAACAGTATCTTCAGGTTCTCTTGCGTTAGATATCGCATTAGGTGTAGGTGGATTCCCACGTGGACGTATCATTGAAGTATACGGACCAGAATCTTCAGGTAAAACAACTGTTGCATTGCATGCGGTTGCGGAAGTTCAAAAACGTGGTGGAGTTGCAGCGTTTATTGATGCTGAGCACGCTCTAGATCCAGAATACGCAAAAGCTTTAGGCGTAAACATTGATGAATTATTATTATCTCAACCAGATACAGGGGAACAAGGATTAGGAATTGCAGATGCTTTAGTATCATCAGGAGCAGTTGACATCGTTATCGTCGACTCAGTAGCTGCGTTAGTTCCACGTGCCGAAATCGATGGCGACATGGGACAATCTCACGTAGGCCTTCAAGCTCGATTAATGTCTCAAGCATTACGTAAATTATCAGGTTCAATTAATAAAACAAAAACAATCGCAATCTTTATCAACCAAATCCGTGAAAAAGTGGGCGTTATGTTCGGGAACCCTGAAACAACTCCTGGTGGACGTGCGTTGAAATTCTATGCGACAGTTCGTTTAGAAGTACGTCGTGCAGATCAAATCAAACAAGGTACTGAAATTTTAGGGAACCAAACTAAAATCAAAGTTGTTAAAAATAAAGTGGCTCCACCATTTAAAACAGCTGTTGTGGATATCATGTATGGAGAAGGGATTTCTCAACTTGGGGAATTACTCGATATGGCAGCAGACCTCGACTTCGTGAAGAAGAGTGGTGCATGGTACGCTTATAACGACGAGAAGATTGGTCAAGGTCGTGAAAATGCAAAAGCATTCTTAGCAGACCACCCAGAAGTCGTAGCAGACTTAAACCAAAAAGTTCGTGCTCACTATGGCATTGGAGTTGCATCTCCTGTCGAAGTGGAAGAAGAAGGACAAACAAGTTTATTAGACTAATCATTAGGAAGAATCGAGCTAAAAGGCTCGGTTCTTTTTTATTGAAAGTTTACCAACTGCTTAAGGTTTCATAAGAATGCTAGCATTTTACATTAAAATAATGTACTCTTATTGTTGGTATAATTTAAGAAAGAGGATTTTTCAATATATGTTTAAAAGAAAGCCTTATGTAGGCCTGAGTGATAAAATTCGAAATCAGAAAAATTCGCAACAAATTCTCTTGGAAAGTTCATCTTGGTTAACGATTGGGAATATCGTCTCAAGATTGCTTGGAGCTCTCTATATCATTCCTTGGGGAATGTGGATGGGTGCAGACAGGGATAATGCGAACTACTTATATTTTATCGCCTATAATATTTATGCTTTAGTATTACAAATATCAACAGCAGGAATTCCGGTGGCAATTTCTAAAATCGTAGCGGACAACCATGCAAGAAGAGACTATAAGACAAGTTGGAGATTGTTTAAAGGAACGATGCTCTTTATGACGTTTCTAGGATTTGTCTTTGCGGCGGGAATGTATTTTGCAGCGCCACTTTTTGCAAAAGGAGCTACTCCTGAAGAAGTCGCAGATAGTATTTTGGTCATCCGGTCGTTAACGCCTGCGGTACTCATTATTCCACCGCTTAGCTTAATGCGTGGATACTATCAAGGGTACAATGAAATGGCTGCTTCTGCGAAATCTCAATTATGGGAGCAAGTTGTTCGTATCTTGTATATGTTAGGATTAACGTATTTTGTAATGCGTGTCATTCACGGCGGATTCGTCATCGCTGTCGCTCATTCTACATTTGCGGCCTTTGTGGGGGCTGTTATCGCGTTCTTATACTTAGCTTATAAGATGTTCCGAGACCATAAAGGGATGATGGAATTAATGGAAGAAGGTCGTCCAGAACGTCCATTAAGTTTCTGGAAGATTATTTTGGAAGTAATGCGTGAGGCGTTACCTTTCGTGTTAGTGACTTCAAGTATTCAAATCATCAGCTTGATTGACCAAGAAACCTTCCAACGTCTAGTTCCAATCTTTACGACCTTCTCGTTTGAAGAAGGGAAAGAACTGATTACTTTATTTGGATTTAATGCGAATAAGGTGATTATGATTGTTATTTCGCTAGCGATGAGTATTTCAACAGCGGCATTGCCACTGCTTGCGGCTCATTATTCAGTGAATGACCGTGAAGAAGTTAAACGCGTGATTGCCAATAACCTTGGATTATTTGCTTATATCATGATTCCAGCTTCTGTAGGGATGGCGATTGTTTCAGAACCAATTTATAATGTGTTCTATTCACCAGATCCAACAGGAACGTATTTATTAATGGTTTCATGTATCATGTGTGTGTTCTTAGGATTATTCGTAACGTTCACGTACATCTTGCAATCGATGGAACAACATATCATTGCGATTAAAGCATTAGGATTTACAGTGCTTATTAAATTGCTATGGCAACCAATGATGATTTACTTCCTTGGTGGAGCAGGTCCATTAATTGCCAGCTCAGTAGCGTATTTTGTAGCAACACTTTATATGTGTCGTCACGTTCTTCGATTAACACAATTCGATTTGAATTACGTATTGAAGAAATTTGGACAAGTACTTCTTGCCTCCCTTGCGATGGCGATTACTTCAGCACTCACTTTATACGCGATTAAACATGTAATGCCAATCGGAGGTAAACTTCGTGCACTCATTGCAGTTGCTGTGGTAGGTTTTGTCGGAGCAGCAACTTATGGGTTGATTACATTGAAAAATCGATTAGCGGATGAAATGCTCGGCGCACGCGTTGGGGGTATTCGTCGTAAATTGAGGATGAAATAATGAGATTAGATAAATGTTTAGCAGATTGTGGCCTTGGAACTCGTTCCGAGGTCAAATCTTTATTAAAGGCCAAAAGAATTACCGTCAATGGTAAAGTCGTAACCAATGGTAAGGTTCAAGTGAATCCTGAAACGGATGAAATTCTATTCGATGGCGAAAAGATTCAATACGAAGAGTTCGTCTATATTATGATGAATAAGCCTAAAGGAGTCGTTAGTGCCACCGAAGATAATCTTCATAAGACGGTTCTGGATTTAATAGACCCCGTTTATTTTAAAAAAGGAGTCTTCCCAGTTGGGCGCTTGGATATTGATACGCACGGATTATTACTTTTGACAAATGATGGAGAATTGGCGCATCGCCTTCTTTCACCGAAGAAGCATGTCACCAAAATCTATCAAGCAAGAGTTGAAGGTGTGATGACAGCAGAAGATGTCACTGCTTTTGAAAAAGGCATTGTGTTATCGGATGGAACGGAGTGTATGCCGGCACGTTTGGATATTCTTAGCACGACGCAGGATGAATCGATTGTGCAGATTCACCTGAAAGAGGGGAAATTCCATCAAGTGAAACGGATGGTAAAAGCTTGTGGGAAAACTGTTGTCGATTTAGAGCGACTCACGATGGGACCATTACGCTTAGATAAGGGACTTGCTTTAGGAGAGAGTAGACCACTAACAGAAGAAGAACGACAATCATTAGAAATCAATGACGAACAGAAAGCTTAGGAGAAATCCTAGGCTTTTATTTGTTATAGAAAGGGTTTAACCGCTTTTCAACCCTTTGTAAAAATGGTAAAATAATACTATTGAGTCTACTTGATAGAGATTGGAGCGATTGGATGACAATTGATTGGAAAAAAGAAGTAGAACTTCGTAAAGAAGATCTATTAAAAGATTTATTCACATTATTACGTATCGACAGTGTACGTGATGATTCTAAAGCAACAGAGGATGCACCAGTAGGTCCTGGACCTAAAGAAGCGCTAGAAGCGTTTTTAGCAATGGGTGAACGCGATGGTTTCACAACAAAACAAGTTGGAAACTTAGCAGGTCACATCGAATTTGCACCAAATCCAGACTATAAAGAAACTCTTGGAGTTTTAGGCCACGTGGACGTTGTTCCAGTGGGTACTGGATGGGATACAGATCCATTCGAACCACAAATTATTAATGACCGTATTTATGCGCGTGGTTCAAGTGATGACAAAGGACCAAGTATGGCAGCATACTACGCATTAAAAATCATCAAAGAATTAGGATTGCCAGTTTCTAGACGTGTTCGTTTCATTATCGGAACTGACGAAGAATCAGGTTGGAAATGTATGGACCGTTACTTCCAAACAGAAGAAATGCCAGACTTTGGTTTCTCACCAGACGCAACATTCCCAATCATCAATGGTGAAAAAGGAAACATCACTGAATACCTCCACTTTGCAGGTGGAAATACTGGTGCAGCTCGTCTTCACAGCTTTACTGGTGGCTTACGTGAAAACATGGTTCCTCAAGATGCGCATGCTGAAGTTATTGTTCCAAATGCAGAAGAATTAGTGGATCGTTTCAACAAATACTTAGCTGTAAACCCAGTTGAAGGAACTGCTAAAGTAGAAGAGGGTAAAGTTATCTTAGATGTTGTTGGTAAATCAGCACACGGATCTACTCCAGATAAAGGAATCAACGCGGGTACACACTTAGCGAAATTCTTAAACCAATTCAACTTCAAAGGAAACGCGAAGAAATACTTAGCCTTTGCTGCTGAAGTATTACATGAAGACACAGAAGGTAAAAACTTAAAAGTGGACTACAAACATGAAGTGATGGGACCATTAACAGCGAATGCAGGAATCTTCACTTATACTCCAGAATTAGGTGGGGTAGCTGTAGTAAACTTCCGTTACCCACTAGGGGTTACTGCTGAAGGTCTTGAAATTAAAACTGAAGTTGTTGCTTCAGGTTATGGCTTCACGGTTGCTCATGGTAAAGCACAAGTTCCTCACTATGTATCTCCAGAAGATGAGTTAGTATCCACATTGTTAGACGTATATCACCGTCAAACAGGATTACCAGCTCACGAACAATCTATCGGTGGTGGAACATACGGACGTATCTTTGAACGTGGTGTAGCGTATGGTGCGCTCTTCCCAGATTCAATCGATACAATGCACCAAGCCAATGAATTCTTCGCATTAGAAGATTTATTCAGATCAGCTGCAATTTATGCAGAAGCGATTTACGAATTAATTAAATAAAAGCGTAAATAACGAGGAGGACGGATTTGTGTCCTCCTTGTTTTTGTCTAAGTAAACCCTCCGGATTGTGAAGTGCACCCCAAAAGTTAGATTTTGTGTCTAACTCTTGGGGTGCACTTTACTCAGCTGAGGGATATTTATTTAAAAAATGCCTTGTGTAATTCAATTAAATATGATATAAGTTTGATATAGGTTCGAACCCTATGTAAACGAATAAACTAATCAATTTTGTACAAGATGTAGCACTTGGAGTTTTTTGCAATCTACTTTCTAAATATTTGGAGATGTTGCCTATGATTAACTTCATGTTCTTTACGGTATTTGTTAGTATAATCGTAATGACACCAACTTTTACATATTCACTCAGCTTAAATTGTTTTAAGCTGTTATTTTTTTAGAATGTTTTAAAGCGTTATCATTATTAATATTTTTACAAAAATAAAATCTGATAAGATTAGTATGAAATTAAAGAAGGATGAACACTATTTCTGAATATATATTTTCTTCAGATAAACATCCAAAAAATATAGACCACTTGAGATTGAGTTTTTAAGTTCTTTGGAGGAAGATAGAAATGATTAAATATTTAAGAAAAGAGTTGTTGGGAATTATATTAAATATAGCTGGACTATTTACTGTCTCAGGGCTACAAGTATATGCTGCATTACGTATGACGAAGGTTGCTGAATATATTATCCAACAAAATGTTACAGTATTTATGAATGAAGTATTCATTATTTTGGGATTATGGATTGTTAGTTTAATCATTTCATACTTTCAGACAGTCTATCAAGAAATCGTTATTCAAAACATATGTAATGATATGCGTAGTGATATGTCATATGCTTCATGGAATATAAAAGCTAATTATATTGATAATCAAGAACAAAAGGAAATCGAGTCCTTTCTTCAAAATGATGTAAATATGATTGAAAATAAAGTGTTGAGAAGTATTTTTGGTATGATAAGATTTATGTTGCGTGCCATTTTATCTTTAATTGCTTTATTTTACATCCATTACTTGTTATTCGTAGTTAGTCTGATTTTGTCGATTATATTATATTTTATACCTTTGTTGACAAAGAAAATGGTCTCCAATGCTGGAAATCAGGTTTCAGAGGCGAACAAAAGTTACTTGAATAAAATTAATAACATGATGAAAGGGATTGATGTTCTAAAAGAATTTGGGGGCTTAAATTTTTATCAGGATACATTTAGTCAAGAGTTATTGAAAATTAAGAATAGTCGAGTGCTACTTGCTAAAGAAACGAGCAAAGTCACATTTATTATTTTTCTGTTAAATGTGATTAGTCAATTAGCTGTCATTTTTGTGACAGGTTTATTGATACTAAATAAGTTGATTTTAGTTGGCGCAATCCTGTCTACAACCGATTTAGCAATGAAGTTGTTTGATTCGATTTCTGCGATTAATCAATACCTGACTATTATACATTCTTCAGTTCAACTGCTAGATAAAATTGATAAATTTGAAGCAAGTAATGATAAAACCGTTGAAAAACCTGTTTTATTAACGTGGAATAGTGTATCTATTTCAGATTTAGAATTCGGGTACACAACGGATCGCGTATTATTTAGCAACGTTAACTTACAGTTAGATAAAGGGAAATGGTATGTGCTGAACGGTGCTTCCGGTACAGGAAAGTCCACACTATTTAAGCTGTTATTACAACAATTAGAGCCCCTAAAAGGGAAGATTTTGATTGACGGCATTAATATAGCGCAATACAACACAGACAAATTGTTTAGTTATTTAAGACAACAAGGATATATGTTTGACACAAGCATCAAGGAAAATATTCTACTAGGAAAAGATGAGTCAGATAATTTTAAAGAGATTATTAATCAGTTAGATATTGACTTAAATAAAATAATCAATGATTTATCAGGTGGAGAAAAGCAAAAAATTGCGATTGCTAGGTTACTGGTAAATCCCAATCCGATTATTTTATTAGACGAAAGTTTTTCAAGTATTGATATTGCCAGCTCAAAAGTGATTTTAGATAATTTATCTAAATTAGAAGATACAATGGTTATTATAATCACTCATCGCATGCAAGAACTAGAAGATATAGAGTATGAGACAATTGATATACTTAAATGAATTAAGTAAATATTATCTCAATACAAAAATTATAAAAATACGATAATGATAGTAATTCCAAGAAAGTTCATTGGAAAACAAAAGATATATATCAATTGGGATTGTTAAGCCGGATTTTATAGTAAACAGAAGTATGCTAATTATTGCTAAGGCAAATTTATAGATGTTGGAAATCTCGCTTCTTATGTTCATAAGATTAAAAAGAGATTTATAATAACTTTTCTTATGGGAAAGTTTCCATTACATTAAAATAATTTTTAATGACATTTTTAAAGGTCGGACTATCCAGTTCGGCCTTTTTTGTCTAATTAATCCGCACTTCACTTAGCCGGTGGATATTTATTAGTTTATGACTATACTTGATGAATCGTATATCTTGTCTATTAAATAAAAAATACCTTTTCAGGATAAAAACTAAGCAGGTATAAAAAATCGGACATTTATCCACCAAAAGAGTGTATTTCGGGGACGCTTATCATTTTGGTTATTGCTTTTTTTCACAAATATCCTATACTTAAATTAACAATGAATACGAACTGTTGGTGAGAGTAAAAGAATAATGCATAATTTTCATTAGAATCTTGTTGGTTGGGAAGTGAAATGATGGAATATATGAAGAAAATTTTAGAGTGGTTACCACGCAAATACTTAGTACTTATTGCTATTGGTATGTCTTTAACGGCTTTAGACGGTATTATTATTCCGTCTTTTATTTCCGGGTTAATTGATGTTTCATCCACTCAAAAAGTTGAGGATTTAGTAAAAATTTCAATGATAGGTATTCTCAGTTATTCCCTTATTAGGTTTGGATTATTTATATGGGAAGATTCTCAGCAAAGAATGATAAAACAATTAACATTAATGCTTAAAGAAAAAATCATTACAGCATTCTTTTACGGAAAGTTTAACCAACAGGAAGTAGAGTCAATAGTGCTTAGTGAATTAAAACTATTAGAAGAACAGGGAATTAAGTCTATCATGGGATTTTTCTATTGCCTTGTTTTTGCGTTGGTTACCTTGTTGTATGTATCCGCTATAGATTTAAAGTTAGCAGCTCTCTTTATTACGTTGTCGTTCTTACCGATATTAGTTCCAAAATTATTTACGAAATCTATTCGGAAGCATTCAAAGGAATGGGCTGAAGTGAACCAATTAAGTATTTTGCAACAACAAGATTATTTGAAAAGTAAGCCAATTATTAAAAACTTTTTTGTAGAAAAAATCTTCTTGAATAAGTTGATGGGAACATTGAATCAAACAGAAGAAGCCTATTTTCAAATGAATCATGTTCGATTTACATCGAAGTTATTAGCAAACTTACTTTCTGGATTAAGTTCATTTGTACCGCTAGCCATTGGGGTATATCTCGTTATTGTTGGGGACACTAAGTTAGCCACAGTTATTGCAATTTATTTAGCTAGTGACCGCATTGTTAGTCCTTTACTAAATGCAATAGATTATTATCAAAGATTTAATTCAATCATTCCTGTAATTGAAAGAGTAGAAAAGTATACAGAGTTTGAATGTGATAATTCTGAAAGTAAATCTAGTATCAGTACAGTGTTTCCAATTGAGTTACAACAGTGTAGTGTTCAAATTGATGGAATGACTTTATTAGATAAAATTGATCTTGAAATTAATGAGAATGATAGGGTGCTGATTATGGGGCCATCAGGATCTGGAAAATCTACACTCTTAGAATTAATATACGGACTCTATGTATCTAAAGATGGAGTTCAAAAGTATAATGGAATTCAGAGACAATTAGTTTCAGGAGATGATTTAAAGAAACACATTGGATTCTTTACTCAGGAATCAAGGATTTTCTATGAATCGTTGAAATTTAATATTTCTCTAGGGGAAGATTATTCTGATAGTGAAGTTACGTCTGCTCTTCAAAAAGTTGGATTAGGTTATTTAGTCGATAGAATAGGGCTACATAATGCAGAAGTAAATCTTGATGAATCACTTTCTGGAGGAGAAAAAGCTAGAATCTGTCTAGCACGTTTATTACTTAGAAAATACCAATTACTGTTACTAGATGAGTTTTCTTCCGCTATAGATGAAGATACAACGATGATTATTAGGAAGCTTCTCATTAATAATAACATTCCATTTGTAGAGATAGCACATAGGGTGCCAAAAGATATCGACTTATACAATAAGCGTTACACTTTGGAGTCTGGTCGATTAATACACTAATCATTTATAAAAAAATCCCTTTAAAACCTTGAAGTTTTTGCTAAATCGCTATAAAACATGCTATACTACTAGTGATATTATGTGTGAAAACTGTAAATATATATTTGGAGGCAAGAGCATGGGATTTGTAATCTTTCTATTGCTGATTGTGGTACTGGGTGCCGCAGGTTATGTAGCAGCAATATTCATGACAAAGAAACAAACTAAAGTTATTGAAGAATTAACAGAGAAAAAGGATAAGTTAATGGCTGTGCCAATTGCAGACACGTTCTATACTTTGAAAAACTTGAACTTAACAGGTCAAACAAAGAGAACGTATGAAACATGGCAAGCTACATGGCAAACAATCACACGATTCCGATTCCCTGAAATCGAAGCTGCATTAGTTAGTGCAGAACAATATATCCAAAAATTAAACTTCATCAAAGGAAACCAAGTGACACAACAAGCTGAAAACTTGATTGAAGAAACAAAAGCTGAAGTCGATAAAATTTACTCAGCATTACAAAAATTATTGGATAGTGAAAAACAAAACCGCGCGGAGCTAGATTTATTACAAGAACGCTATGCTTCAATGCGCAAAGACTTATTAGCACATAGTTTCTCATTCGGTGAAGCGCTAGAAACGTTAGAAAAACGTTTAGCTTATTTAGAATTAGACTTCGCGAAATTTAATACATTAACAAACGAAGGCGACCACTTAGAAGCCAAAGAAGTACTTGGACGTATCGATAAAGAAATGAAAGAATTTGAGTCAATCGTTGAACAAGTTCCTCAATTCTTAAAAGAAATCGAAACAGAGTACAATGAACAAATAGAAGACTTGAAACAAGGATATGCTCGTATGGTTGAAGAGCATTATCAATTCCCTAAGATTTCAATTCCTGAAGAAATTAAAAAGATTGAAAAAACAATTGAAGTGGCACGTGCACATATCGCTGCTACTGAATTAGAAGAAGCTCGTCAACAATTAGATAAAGTGGCTCGTGAAATCGACCAACTTTACGATGTGATGGAAGCTGAAATTGAAGCACGTGAATTTGTATACCGTAACAAGGCTCAAGTTGAAAAACGCTTGAACCAAGTATTACAAAGCAACCGTTACGTAAACATCGAGGTTGACCGTGTTTCTCAAAACTATATCTTGTCAAACAATGAATTCGTTCGTGCACAAGAATTTGCTGAACAATTAGAAAAAGAACAAGAAGCGGTTCAATACTACAGCAAGGCGATGGAAAACCATCAAGTTCCTTACTCAGTAGTGAAAGAACATTACGAACTCGTTCTTGAAAAATTAAACAGCATTGATGAAGAACAAGCAGATTTAGTAAACACATTAACTGATTTACGTAGCCAAGAAAAAGCGATTCGTGACGGATTAGATGTCTTCGAATTAGACTTACGTAATATGAAACGTACGATTGAGAAGTACCACTTACCAGGGCTTCCAAAAGAGTACTTAGAATTGTTCTTTGCAACAAGCAATCGTATCGAACAATTATGGCAAAAGATGGATCGTGTGAAGCTAGATATGAACGAAATTAATGCGGCAAACAACGTGATTGAAGAAGATGTTGAGAAATTAGATATTCTTACAGAACAAATCGTTGATAACGCACAATTAACGGAGTATATGATTCAACATGCGAACCGTTACCGCCTATCACATCCTGAAATCGAAACAGCTATTGGTCGTGCACTTGACCTATTCAACCACACATTCAAATACGATGAATCATTACAAATTATTGAATCAGCGTTAGAACAAGTGGAACCAGGTGCTGGAAACCGAGTACGTCAAAACTACCAAGCAGAAAAGAATAATAGCTTATTCTTCTAATAGAGTAACTAATAAACCACGTGAGTGAAAGCTCACGTGGTTTTTTTATGCAATAAAAAATATCAGATATCGTATCATATTCAAGTTTTTCGGATAGAAAATCTATATTTCTTTATTCGGGGTAGGCGTATACTAAGTACAGATGAAGGAGGGGTAAGATGGATTTAGTATTTATGGGTAGCGTATTTTTGGCGGGGCTTTTATCGTTTTTTTCACCCTGTGTATTACCGCTATTTCCGGTATATTTTGGAGTCTTAATGAGTGAACAAGATGGAGCGCATATTAAAATTGGGAAGTTTTCTATTTATTGGAAACCAATGATTCGGACATTGATATTCATAGCAGGAATCTCAACGGTCTTTTTCTTTCTCGGATTTGCAGCAACTATCTTAGGAAGCTTGATATACAATGCGTGGTTCAATATTTCATTAGGAGTCATGATTGTAATTTTAGGCTTGCATCAGATGGAATTCTTTCAATTTTTATTTTTACAAAAACAAAAGACTGTACAGTTTGAAATGAAGAATCAAAAGTCTTTATGGAGTAGTTACTTACTAGGGCTTAGTTTTAGTTTTGGTTGGACACCTTGTGTAGGTCCTGTACTCAGTGCAGTGTTGTCATTAATTTCAACACAACAAGCTAGTCCTTATTATGGAGTATTTTTATTATGTCTCTATATTCTTGGATTATCTATTCCATTCTTAATACTATCGATTGCGTCAACTTTGGCATTTAAAGTATTCAATCTTGCAAAAAAACGTTTAATGTTATTAAAAAAACTTGGTGGTTTAGTGATTGTGTTGATGGGCTTAGCTATTATTTGGGCACAACTGCCACAAATACTTCACTAATGAAAAGGAGAAATAATGATGAAAAGAAAATTAATGTTAGCAGTATTTAGTACATTTTTATTAGCCGCTTGTCAAAACTCACAAATGGGTATGGATAAAATGGATATGAAATCTACTACTGAAGAAATGGGAAAAATGAGCGAGCAAAAGACAGAAAATAAAGATTCAATGAATGGAACAATGGGGATGGATGAAGTGAGTGGTTATACATTTAAAACTCTAGATGGAAAAGAAGTTTCTCTTGCAGATTATAAGGGAAAGAAAATTTATGTAAAATTTTGGGCTTCTTGGTGCCCAATCTGTTTAGCAGGACTTGCAGATATCAATCAATTAGCGGACATGCCTCCTAAAGATGCAGTTGTTCTAACCGTTGTTGCACCAGGTGTGAATCGCGAAAAGAATTTAGAGGACTTCAAGGAATGGTTTTCAGGATTAGAGTACAAAACTCTTCCAGTTTTAGTAGATAACGACGGTCAATTTTTAAAGAAATTAGGAATCGTTGGGTACCCATCTTCAGCTTTTATTGATGCAAATGGAAAAGTAGTAAGAGTACAACCTGGACACGTAACGAATGAGGATATCGTGAAGACTTTAGAAACACTATAGATGAGGGGGAGCAGAATGGATAAAAAATTAATGATTGCAGTTGTTGTATTTCTTATTTTCTTAGCGGGAGCTTTGTATTTTGGTAAAGGAAATACAGTAGCCAGTTCTTCTGAATCAGAATCCATCTCAAAAAAGGTGACGAATCTGATTGAAAAAGAAGAGACAAAATCCGATACAAAAAAGGAGGCAACAAACGTGAAAGAAATCTATTTAGCAGGTGGATGTTTTTGGGGACTTGAGGAATACTTTTCAAGAATCAACGGGGTCATCGATGTTGTCAGTGGTTACGCCAATGGGAATGTTGAAACAACCAATTATCAACTCATCCACAGTACAGATCATGCAGAGACGATTCATGTGACTTATGATGCCGATAAGATCTCTCTAAGAGAATTATTATTATACTACTTTAGAGTAATTGATCCATTTTCAGTGAATAAGCAAGGGAATGATGTAGGTCGACAGTATCGTACAGGAATTTATTATGCAGATGAAGCGGATAGTGCAATTATACAAGAAGTCATGAAAGAAAAAGAAGAACAGTTTGGAAAGAAATTAGCGGTTGAAACAGAAAAGCTACGTCATTTCGTGGTTGCTGAAGACTACCATCAAGATTACCTAAAGAAACATCCCAACGGCTATTGTCATATCGATGTGAGAAAAGCTAATGATCCAGTGATTGATGTGAATAAGTATCCACTTCCTGATGAAGAAACATTAAAGAAAACATTGACGAAGGAACAATATGCCGTAACTAGAGAAAACCGTACGGAATTAGCATTCTCAAATCAATATTGGAATAATCATGAAAAAGGAATTTATGTGGATGTAGCAACAGGAGAGCCACTCTTTTCTTCACGAGACAAATTTGATTCTGGATGCGGATGGCCAAGTTTCACGAAGCCAATTTCTTCAGAAGTAGTCACTTATCATGAAGATAATAGTTTTAATATGAAACGAGTGGAGGTAAGAAGTCGTATTGCAAATTCTCATTTAGGTCATGTGTTTGATGATGGTCCAAGTGATAAAGGTGGATTACGATTCTGTATTAATAGTGCTTCCATTAAGTTCATTCCTCTAGATGAAATGGATGCTCAAGGATATGGCTATTTGAAAGATTTTGTTGAATAAAGATGAGGTGCTTTAGAGGAGAGGGATTATGGATGAAGATTTCTCTCATTTAAAGCACTTTTTTAGGTAAAACGTACTCGAAATCGTACGCTGAAAGAGTATAATAGGAACAGGAGGGGATGTTATGTATTCGATCTTGATTGTAGAAGATGAACCGATTATTCGAAAAGGGATTGCTTCGCTTGTAGATTTTGAAAGCTTGGGAATTTCAACTGTTCAAGAAGCAGAAAATGGGGAGCAGGCGCTAAAAATGATTCAAGAGCATACGCCTGATATTTTATTGACAGATATCAATATGCCAAAAATGGATGGAATTACATTGGCACAATTGGCTAGAAGTGAATTTCCACAATTAAGAATCATCTTTTTAACAGGATATGATTATGTGGATTACTTGCTATCGGCAGTTAAATTAGGGGTCGATGATTATATCTTAAAACCTGTTACTAAAATAGAAATTGAATCCTTACTCGTAAAAGTTGTTTCCAAACTGAACGAAGAGGAAAAACAAAGAAGACTATTAGAATTAGCCAATAAAAATACCAATCAATCTGAATCTGTTCATTTTGAGAAATTGATTTTAGAACAATTATCGAATCCGGAACTATCTCTTGCTGGGCTAGCAAAACAATTAGGATTTAGCTCGAATTATTTAAGTATGCTCATCAAGAAGGAACTTGGTAAGTCATTCCAAGAGTTTGTGACAGAGCAGCGTATTCAAATGGCAAAAAGACTCTTACTATCAACCGATATGAAAATATATGAGGTAGCACAAGCTGTCGGTATTGAAGATATGAATTATTTTTCATACCGCTTTAAATCGATAGTGGGAATCACTCCAAAAAAATTTAGAAATGGAGCCGATGTATGAGAAAACAGTCATTAGCGACACGTTTATTTGGATATCTAAGTATAATGCTTTTTGTACTAGTCATCATCATTGGTAGCTTCTATTGGGTTCAAAGTAGTGAACTGTTTCATAGAGAAGTGGAAGAGCATACGATTCATGAGATTGATACGAGTGCAAAATATATTGAACAGTATGTCAGTAATTTAAAATCCACATCAATCGCATTAGCCAAGTCAAAAGAAATCGAGACCTATGCCCAGAACGGCCAAGTAAACAATGAGGAAGTCATTCATCAGTTGTTTGATACTATTTTAAAGAGTCATCCAGACTTTAGAGCTATCCTGTTTGTGACGAAGGACGGTAGAATTTTAAAAACGGGTATGGATGAAGAGATGGTAACGTCTAGTGATATGATGGCACAGGAGTGGTATAAAGAGGCTGTCATAAGATCAAATACGCCTATTATTAAATCGACGAAGAATCATAGTAATCAAGTGGTGATTTCTATCAGTCAGGAGATAAAAGGAGAAGACGGACAACATCTTGGAGTGATTCGTTTAGATGTAGACTATCAAGAATTAGAAAAGTATGTTAAAGAACTTTCTTTAGGAACGAACGGCTATGCTTTTGTCATTGAAAGAGATGGAACGATTATTTATCACCCAGATTCTGAAGTGTTCGAGTCGGTAGAAAAACAAATGTCTGTTCAAGATATCTCTAATAGTGCGATGGATTCGATGGTTTCTGAAGATTTTTTTGTTCATAAGAGTACTATAGGAAACGTTGATTGGGTCTTAGTAGGGGTAAGCTCGTTTAGTAGTTTTAAAGAGACATCATTAAAATTGCTTGCGATTGTAAGTGTTGTTGGGATTATCAGTTTAATGATCTGTATGTTCGGAATCTATGCATTGATGCGTTATCAACTTCTTCCAGTAAAACAGTTAGGTCAAGTCATGAAGAAGGTAGAAGAAGGCGATACTACGATTCGTGCACAGGAGAATGGAGCAGAAGAATTCCAAGTGTTGGCTGCTAGCTTCAATCAAATGTTAGAGAAAATCGAAAAGCTCATGCAGGATGAAAAAGAACAAGAAGCACTGACGAGAATTTATGAATTAAAGGCACTGACGAGTCAAATAAATCCGCATTTCCTTTACAATACTTTAGATACCATTATTTGGATGGCAGAATTTCAAGATCATAAAAAGGTTGTTGAAATTACAAAAGCACTTTCTAATTATTTTAGACTTTCACTGAATGCAGGAAATGAACTAGTAACGTTACAACAAGAAATAGAGCATGTACGACAATATTTATTTATTCAAAAAGAAAGATATGGTGATAAGTTAAATTATCGAATTGATTTTTCAGAAGAAATTCCTCAAGTAATGATTCCAAAAATTGTGATTCAACCACTTGTGGAAAATGCCATCTATCATGGAATTAAGGAAATCGATAGACCAGGACAAATCGATATTACTCTTTTGAAGATTGACGAATGGATTGAGATTTGTATTGCTGATAATGGTGTCGGAATGAGTGGGAAAGAAACTTCATCAAAACAGCTTGGTGGTATCGGAATCAAGAACGTCACTGAACGATTGAAACTATTTTTTGGGGAAGCATTTACGATGACGATTGACTCAAAACCAAATGAGTATACAAAAATCTATTTACGTATTCCGATAAAAGGGCAACAGGACTTGCAATAGTTGACAAAACAAGGCGCTTTTCGTATACTTCTAAAGGTAAGCAATCGGATTGAGATTTTACAAATTAGAGAGGCTTGTCTGGTGAAAATAGCCATCAAAATCGTGCTCCCGATTGAAAACTTTGTAGAAATACAAACGCCCTTCCAGCGTTATCGGAATTAGAGATGAATGAACAGCTGTTTCATTGTAAGCAAGGTGGTACCGCGGTAGGACGCCCTTGCAGCAATGGGGCAGTTTTTTTATTTACAAAAAGAAGGAGAATGAAGATGAAAAAATTATCAAGTAGCGAAATTCGTCAAATGTATCTTGATTTCTTCCAAGAAAAAGGACATAAGGTGCATCCAAGTGCTAGCTTAATTCCTGTAAACGATCCAACATTATTATGGATTAACTCAGGAGTTGCTACTCTTAAGAAATACTTCGATGGAACTGAAACACCAGAAGTTCCACGTATTACCAATGCTCAAAAGAGTATTCGTACAAACGATATCGAAAACGTAGGGCACACAGCTCGTCACCATACATTATTCGAAATGATGGGGAACTTCTCAATCGGGGACTATTTCAAAGAAGAAGTCATTCCATGGGCATGGGAATTCTTAACAAGTGAAAAATGGTTAGCATTAGACCCAGATCGTCTATATGTTACTTACTATCCAAAAGATCCAGAAACAAAAGCGTTATGGATGGAAAAAGTAGGTCTTCCTGAAGATCATATCATTCCAGTTGAAGATAACTTCTGGGATATCGGTGCAGGTCCATGTGGTCCAGATACGGAGATTTTCTACGACCGTGGAGAAAAATATAATAACTTAGCAGAAGATGATCCAGAAAACTATCCTGGTGGAGAAAATGAACGTTACTTAGAAATTTGGAACTTAGTATTCTCTCAATTCAACCATATGCCAGACGGAACGTATCCACCATTACCACATAAGAACGTCGATACGGGGATGGGTCTAGAACGTGTGGTATCTGTAATTCAAGATACACCAACAAACTTTGAAACAGACTTATTTATGCCAATTATTAAGCAATTAGAAGGCTTAAGTGCAGGTAAGAAATACAATGACTCTAAAGAATTAGACGTTTCATTTAAAGTCATTGCTGACCACATTCGTGCGGTAAGCTTTGCAATTGGGGATGGCGCGCTTCCTTCAAACGAAGGTCGTGGATATATCATCCGTCGTTTAATCCGTCGTTCTGTAATGCACGGGCAACGTTTAGGAATTCAAGGTTCATTCTTAACGAAATTAGTTCCAACAGTAGCGCAAATTATGCATAGTTACTATCCAGAAGTAACTGAAAACATGGAATTCATCCAAAAAGTGATTGCAAATGAAGAGGACCGTTTCCAAGAAACGATTCATGATGGTTTAGCCATCTTAGAAACTATTTTTGCAGACATGAAAGCTGCAAACGAAACAACACTTTCTGGAGAAAATGCATTTAAACTTTATGACACTTACGGATTCCCTTATGAATTAACATTGGAATACGCAAGCGACAATGGTTTCACTGTCGATGAAGAAGGATTCCAAGCAGAAATGCAAGCGCAAAAAGACCGTGCGCGTGCTGCTCGTAATACAGAAACATCCATGAACGTACAATCTGCAGTCTTACGTGATATCACTGTAGAAAGTGAATTCGTTGGATATGCTTCAACAACAGAAGAAGGAGTATTAAAAGCCATCGTTGTCGATGATGAATTAGTAGAATCTGCACATAAAGATGCACATGCTCAATTAGTCTTTGACCGTACACCGTTCTACGCTGAAATGGGTGGACAATTAGCAGACCACGGTACAATCCAAGATGAAAACGGTACGGTTGTAGCGAATGTGTTACAAGTAAAGAAAGCTCCTAACGGACAACCATTACACACGGTTGAAGTATTAGCGGACTTGCAAGTGAATACGACATATATATTAGTAGTAGACGCCGCTGAACGTGCGAAAATCATTAAAAACCACACAGCAACTCACTTATTACACCAAGCGTTGAAAGATGTTCTAGGAACTCACGCAAACCAAGCAGGTTCTCTTGTAACGCCAACTGGTTTACGTTTCGACTTCAGTCACTTTGGTCAAGTAACCGCCGAAGAATTAGCTGAAATGGAACGCATTGTTAATGAGAAAATCTGGGCTGGTTTAGAAGTAGTGACTGTTGAAACAACACTAGAAGATGCCAAGAGTCGTGGGGCAATGGCACTCTTTGGTGAGAAATACGGCAACTTAGTTCGTATGGTAAACATTGGAGATTGGTCAATCGAACTTTGTGGTGGTATCCATGTAATGAACACGCAAGAAATCGGATTATTCAAGATTGTTTCTGAGTCAGGTATCGGTGCTGGTGTTCGTCGTATCGAAGCTGTCACAAGTAAAGAAGCATTTGACTTATTAACGCATCACGAAAACTTATTAAAACAAGTTGCTGGTGAAGTCAAAGCCATTCAATTAGACACAGTTGTGGAACGCGTTGCGACTTTAGGCCAAGAATTGAAAGAAGCAAATGGTGAAATTGCGAAACTAAAAGCTAAAATCATGAAGTCTGAAGTAGCAGATGTCTTCAATAACGTAGAAGAAGTAAACGGAACTTCATTCATCACTGTAACTCTTGAAAATAAAGAGATGGATGAATTACGTCAATTAGCAGATACATGGAGACAAAAAGGTGCCAGCGATATCTTTGTAGTAGGTACCTCTTCACAAGATAAAGCCAATCTTTTAGTAGCCGTATCTAAAGATGCAAATGCAAAAGGATTAAAAGCAGGCGATATCATTAAGGCGATTGCATCAGCTATCCAAGGTGGAGGCGGAGGCCGTCCTGATATGGCTCAAGCGGGTGGTAAGAACCCTGCAGGTATTCCACAAGCATTCGAATTGTTAAAAGAATATTTAGCGAAATAATAATAGAAATGATGAAACCTTCCTTAGACTCCTAGGTGAGTTTTAAGGAAGGTTTTTGTTGTATCAGCAAAGGAAAGGCTTTCTAAATATTAAGAATCGGTAAGTATCGATTGTAGTTTCACTCAAAATCTTGTAAAATAAGTATATATATTGAAATGAGGTGTCACTATGAGTTCAATAGATGAAACAGTCCTATTTAAATTTAATGAAAAGGACCAAAAAACCGTTCAAGAAACATTAACCATCGTTTATGATGCGTTGAATGAGAAGGGATATAGTTCGATTAATCAAATCGTAGGATATTTGTTATCTGGAGACCCAGCTTATATTCCAAGACATCGTGATGCACGTAACTTAATTCGTCGCCACGAAAGAGATGAGATTTTGGAAGAACTCATTAGACATTATATCCGCTCTACAGGAAGAGATGCCTAGTATGAGATTAATGGGATTAGATGTCGGAAGTAAAACTGTGGGCGTTGCCGTTAGTGATTTAATGGGATGGACTGCTCAAGGGGTTGAAACGATTCCGATTAATGAGAATGCTTCAGAATTTGGGTTCAAACGTGTTGTCGAGTTAGTAGAAGAATACGGTGTTGAGAAAATCGTCATCGGTCTTCCAAAAAATATGAATAATACGGAAGGACCACGTGTTGAGGCGTCCCGTCGTTATGGTGCAAGCCTAGAAAAACGACTCCAAATTCCAATTGTCTTTCATGATGAGAGACTAACAACGATGCAGGCAGAACGCATGCTTGTTGAAGAGGGTAATGTTTCAAGAAAGAAACGCAAACAAGTCATTGATATGCTTGCAGCAGTCATGATTTTGCAAAACTATTTAGATTTAAATGGAAATCAATAACAAAAGAAAGAGGAAAGAAAATGACAGAACATAATCACCACGACCACGATCATGAACATGATCACTTAGAAGGCCACGAAGGGCACGAACATATTACAATCGTTGACGAAGAAGGAAATGAGATTTTACACGAAGTATTATTTACTTTTGAATCAGACGATTTTAACAAATCATATGTGTTATGCTACCCAGCAGGAATTCCTGAAGGTGAAGAAGTAGAATTACAAGCATTCTCATATGTAGAAGCTGAAGATGGTACTGAAGGTCAATTAAACCCAATTGAAACAGAAGCTGAATGGGATATGATTGAAGAAGTATTAAACACATTCTTAGCAGAAGAAGATTTATAAGAAAATAAGGAGCTTTGGGGGAGAACTCAAGCTCTTTTTTTGCTTATAATAAGGCCTTTTTAGATAGACTTTCTTCATTTTTCAATAAGAATGATGTATAATGACTACAACTATGGTTATCGTTTGATACCAATTTAAGGGGGAAAACAATGTCTCAAGAAGAACATAAAAAACATTCCTTAATTTCTGATACGGATACGAAACGTGATATTCGTAAGAAGGAAACGTCCATTATCAAAAAGATAATGAAATACTTTATGATTGCACTTTTACTAATTGTTATTATTGGTGGATTCTTCACTTGGAATTACATTAAGAGTGAAACACAACCTGTTGATACTGCACAAACAGAACTTGTATCTTTTGAAATTGAACAAGGAGCCTCTGTCAAAGAAGTATCAAAAGCGCTTGAAAAAGAAGGCATTATCCGTAATTCGAAGCTTTTTAATTTCTATTTGAAATTTAAAAATGTTTCTGGATTTAAATCAGGATTATACCACGTTTCTAAGAGCATGACTTTAGACGAAATTATCGCAGAACTTTCAGGTGCTGGTAAAGATAAAGATCAAAATGCCACAAAAGTTCTAATCCGTGAAGGAGAACAATTAACGGATATCGCTAAAGAAGTTGAGAAATCAACAAAATATTCTGCTGAAGATTTCATGGCAAAAGTTCAAGACAAAGATTTCCTTCATTATTTAGTTCAGAAGTTTCCTAAGTTGTTAACACAATCCTATAATGGATACCAAGTAAAATATGTGCTAGAAGGATATTTATTTCCAGCAACTTACGATATGAATGATTCAAAAACACTTCAAATGTTGATTACTGAAATGGTCGCTAAAACAGATGAAGTCATGTCGAAGTATTACGACAAGATTTTAAAAAGCGACTATACATTACAACAAATTTTGGCGCTTGCTTCTTTAATTGAAAAAGAAGGAACGAAACTAGAAGATCGTAAAAAGATTTCTAGTGTATTCCATAACCGTATTAAAGAGAATATGAAGCTTCAAACAGACGTGTCAGTTCAGTACGCTTTAGGCGAACATAAAGAATCTCTATCTTTATCTGACTTAGAAGTAGATTCTCCATATAACTTATATCAAAACTATGGTGTTGGCCCTGGACCATATAATAGCCCAAGTGAGGATTCTATCGTAGCAGCGTTAGAACCAGATAAGACAGACTACTTATACTTCCTTGCAGATATTCATACAAAAGAAATCTATTATGCAAAGACGTATGAGGAACATTTAGAGTTAAAAGCGAAGTATATTGATAGTAAGGAGTAGGTCATGGAAAAGAAAAAGCCAATTGTCATCGGTGTTACTGGTGGTTCAGGAAGTGGAAAAACAAGTGTGAGTCGTAAAATTTTGGAGAATTTTCCTGATTTAACGATTTGTAAAATTGATCAAGATTACTATTATAAAGATCAAAGTCATATGCCGTTTGAAGAACGGTTGAAAACGAACTATGACCATCCATTTGCTTTCGATACAGATTTATTAATTGAACATATGAATAAATTAATTAATTTTGAATCGATTGAAGAACCTGTTTATGATTATGAAAATCATACGAGAAGTGACAAGACTATTCATCAAGAACCAAAAGATGTGATTCTAATTGAAGGAATTTTAATCCTAGAAGATGAACGCTTGCGTGATTTGATGGATATTAAAGTATATGTGGATACAGATGATGATATTCGTATCATTCGTCGTATTAAACGTGACATGGTAGAGCGTGGAAGAACACTCGATTCAATCATTCATCAATACATGTCCGTTGTAAAACCAATGCATCACCAATTTATTGAACCAACGAAAAAATTTGCGGATATTATTATCCCAGAAGGTGGTTCAAATAGAGTGGCGATTGACTTAATGACTACAAAAATAGCTTCGATTTTAACAAAAATCAATTAGTGAGAAAGCTCTTAGGAAACCTATCCTAGGGGCTTTTTTAGTCTCTTAATTTTAGAAAATGTATTAAATTTTTTTATTAGGGCTTGCAATCTGAGTTATAAAATGTTAAAGTTTTAGCATTGTAGATTGAGATAATCTAAAAAAACGATATAGGGGAGAATCGTATGACTGAAAAAGTATTTCCAATGACGCTTGAAGGGAAAGCAAAACTTGAAGCAGAATTAGAAGAATTAAAAGTCGTTAAACGTAAAGAAATCGTAGAGCGTATCAAAATTGCTCGTAGTTACGGTGACTTATCTGAAAACTCTGAATATGAATCAGCTAAAGACGAGCAAGCATTCGTAGAAGGACGTATTTCAACGTTAGAAAAAATGATTCGTTTTGCGGAAATCATCGATGATAACAATGTAGAAAAAGATGTTGTTTCACTAGGAAGAAAAATTACGTTTATCGAATTACCAGATGGAGACGAAGAAACTTACACAATCGTGGGTAGTGCAGAAGCAAACCCAGTTGAAGGTAAAATTTCAAATGACTCTCCAATTGCCAAAGGAATTATTGGTAAAAAATTAAATGAAGAAGTGGTGATTCCAACACCAGGCGGAGAAATGAAAATCAGAATTATTGATATTCAATCTGCATAATCGATTCATTTGAAATCAAAAAGAGCTAGGAATTGTCCTAGCTCTTTTTTGTTGGATTTCATCCTTAAGTCTGATGGACGAGTTTTTAATTCATGATAGGATTGAACGTGAGAAGATGGTATACTAATACCTGTAATGGAGGTGAGAAGATGAGAAAATTTAAACTAATACTAATTGCTTTATTAATCGGGGTTATTGTATCTGCTTTAGAGATTACATCTAGAATAGGCCTATTCATCTTCTTTGCGATTGGTGTCGCGATTACTCTGTCTAGCTTTATTATGTTTAAACGCGTTAAATTTATAAGAAATAGTGGAATGTGTTTTGGTGGATTATTGATGCTCTTACCAGTACTTTCGACTCCTGGAATTTGGCTTGGAATGATTGGAGCATTGCTAATACTCCTATTTGATAAAAATGATTTCTCAGTTTCTTCTATTTCGGGGCTATTTTCAAAGAGAGACAAACAAGAATATATTTTTGTAGATTCACGTGAAGATACGCCAGAACCTGGCTCCATTCACCGTTATGACTGGATTGGGACTCAAGTTGTCGGAGACGAGCCATACGAATGGAATGACATTAATGCAGGACAATTTGCAGGAGATACGATTATCGATTTAGGGAATACCATTCTTCCTGCTAAAGAAAATGTAATTGTGATTCGAAAAGGATTTGGTCGTGTTCGAATTCTTGTTCCATATGGTGTTGGAGTGATGATTCATCATCATGGATTCGGTGGACAAGTTGAATTTGAGAATCAAACCTACACACTAAGCAATGAATCAATTCAACTGTATAGTGCAGGCTATAATCGCAGTACGAAACGGGTTAAGATTTATACAACCATCGTCGCTGGGAAGGTTGAGGTGATTGAAGCATGAAGCAACGCCTCTTTAAAAGCTGGATGCTCTATTCAGCAGTGTATAGCTTTATTAGTACCATTTTCCTATTCCTATTCAGAAAATGGATTCGCTATGAACTAGTAGAGACACTGAGTATTCAAGAGATTCTTGGGACGATTACGTTGTATTTATTAGTAATCGTATTGCTCGGGTTGATTACAGCTAGTGCCATGCTTATTTTGAATCGTCAAGTAGAGCGGAAAATGGGTGAGCAATTACTCATGATTCAAAAAGCTAAGTACTCATTGGTAAAAGAGGAAGATAAACCAAACTGGATTAATGAAGCAACTGTCGTAGATTTAAATGTCTTTTATGAACAGACAGCTGCCATTTCTGAGCGCTTAGAAAACGTATCGATCGAATTGCAACAAATCGGAAGTAAACCACAGTTTGTAGGGAATGAAACGAAAGAGCAAGTCATTGAACAAGAAAGACGTCGTATCGCTCGTGAATTACATGATTCTGTAAGCCAACAATTGTTTGCAGCAATGATGATGATTTCTGCGTTAAATGAACGTGCAGACAAGTTCGATGAAAAAGAACAAAAGCAACTGAAGATGATTGAACATGTACTCTCACAAGCGCAAGCGGAGATGAGAGCATTGCTTCTACACTTAAGACCGATTTCACTGGAAAATAAATCATTGAAAGCGGGTATTGAAGGATTACTGGTCGAATTACAAACGAAAGTACAGATGAAGATTCATTGGGATATCGAAGACGTCCAACTACCAGAAGGGGTCGAAGATCATCTCTTTAGAATCGCTCAAGAACTTCTATCCAATACATTGCGTCATTCGCACGCAACCACATTAGAAGTATACTTACGACAAACGGACTCCAATGTTCTCTTTAAAATAGAAGATAATGGAGTTGGATTTAATACAGAGGAAATTCTTCCAGGAAGCTATGGAATTAATAATATGAAAGAAAGAGTGCAAGGGCTCGGTGGTCAAGTAAAAATTGTCAGCTTCCCAAATCAAGGGACGACAATTGAAATTAAGATTCCACTTGGTCGGTTCATGGAGGGTGAATAATGATACATGTATTACTAGTAGACGATCATGAGATGGTAAGACTTGGGGTGTCTTCTTATCTATCGATGCAAGATGATATCGAAGTGATTGATGAAGCAAAGAATGGTCGTGAAGGTGTTGAGAAAGCACTTGAATTAAAACCAGATATCATTCTAATGGACCTTGTGATGCCAGAGATGGATGGGATTGAAGCGACAAAAGAAATTCTTGAAAAATGGCCGCAAGCCAAAATTATCATCCTAACAAGCTTTATTGATGATGAAAAAGTCTTTCCTGCCATCAATGCAGGAGCAAAGAGCTATATTTTAAAAACCGCTTCTGCTTCTCAAATTGCAAAAGCCATTCGAGATACTTATCAAGGGGATGGGGTGTTTGAACCTCAAGTAACGGATAAACTCGTGAACCGTATCCAAATGAAACAACAACATTTCTTGCATGAAGATTTAACACAGCGTGAATTAGAAGTGCTACTCTTAATCGCTCAAGGAAAATCAAATCAGGAGATTGCAGATGAGTTGTTTATTACATTAAAGACCGTGAAAACGCACGTCTCCAATATTCTCTCGAAATTAGAAGTCGAAGATAGAACGCAAGCAACGATTTACGCGTTCAAACATCAACTCATTAAAATGTAACGAAAAGCCATTCTTGTTCTTGCAAGAGTGGCTTTTTTGATGAAAGTAATTTCTATAAAGGATGGCTGGAGTCGTATTTTCTATCTTATCCTGAAAGTAGTTACTAAAAACAATCGCAATATTGAAAATGTTTTCTAAGGTAGGTATACTAAAAATGTAAGGGTTTTACTAAAAATAGAAGGAGGCTGTTTATGAGATTACAAGGTCAATTAATTGTATCATGCCAAGCATTGCCGCATGAACCATTACATAGTGATTATATTATGGCTCGTATGGCAGTTGCTGCACAGGAAGGAGGAGCGAAAGGAATTCGTGCCAATTCAGTGATTGACATCAAAGCGATTAAAGAGGCTGTCGATTTACCAGTTATTGGAATTATTAAACGTGATTATGATGATGCCGACGTCTTTATTACCGCTACGATGAAAGAGATTGACGAATTGATGACGGTGAAACCAGAGATTATTGCTCTCGATGCCACTACATCTACTCGTCCAAATGGACAAACGCTTGATGATTTCTACCATGAAATCAGAGCAAAATATCCAGAACAATTACTGATGGCAGACTGTTCAACAGTAGAAGAAATGATTCATGCTGATGAACTCGGTTTTGATTTTATCGGAAGTACTTTAGTAGGTTATACCAAACAAAGTAAAGGCGACAAAATTGAAGAAAATGACTTTGAAATCTTGAGAACAGTTTTAGAGCGAATCAAACATCCACTTATTGCAGAAGGCAATATCGATACACCTGAAAAGGTAAAACGTGTGCTTGAGTTAGGCGCGTATAGTGTCGTTGTAGGTTCAGCGATTACTCGTCCACAACTCATCACGAAAAAATTTGTTGATGCCATTCAACAAGTAGAAAAAGATTAAACATCACTGATTTATAGTTTAAGGGGGAAAACCACATGTTTAAATTTTTACAAAAAATAGGGAAGGCCTTTATGTTGCCGATTGCCATTTTACCGGCAGCAGGTTTGTTATTAGGGATTGGTGGAGCGTTATCCAATCCGGTAACTGTAGCCACATATCCTGTATTAAATAACGACGTATTGCAAGCCATCTTTAAAGTAATGAGCCAAGCAGGGGAAGTTGTCTTTGTAAACCTTTCACTTCTTCTCTGTGTGGGCTTATGTATCGGTTTAGCAAAACGTGACAAAGGGACTGCAGCACTTGCTGGGGTAACTGGTTACATCGTAATGACTGCAACAATCAAAGCTCTTGTAGGATTATACATGGGTAAAGATGCTTCAATTGATACTGGGGTTATTGGTGCTCTCGTGGTAGGTGCAATTACAGTTTGGTTGCATAACCGTTATAACAACATTCAGTTGCCACAAGTATTAGGATTCTTTGGTGGTAGCCGTTTTGTACCAATCGTAACTTCATTTGCATCTATCTTTATTGGAGCTATCTTCTTCGTAATATGGCCACCATTCCAACAATTATTAGTTTCAACTGGTGGATATATCTCACAAGCAGGTCCTATTGGTACATTCTTATATGGATTCTTAATGCGTTTATGTGGTGCAGTCGGATTACACCATATGATTTATCCAATGTTCTGGTTTACTGAATTAGGTGGGGTTGAAGTTGTTGCTGGACAAACAGTTGCAGGGGCACAAAAAATCTTCTTCGCTCAATTAGCAGATCCTAACCACGTAGGTCTATTTACTGAAGGAACTCGTTTCTTCGCTGGTCGTTTCTCAACAATGATGTTCGGTCTTCCAGCTGCCTGCTTAGCAATGTATCACTGTGTACCAAAAGATCGTCGTAAAAAATACGCTGGTTTATTCTTCGGGGTTGCATTAACTTCATTCATCACTGGTATTACAGAACCAATCGAATTCATGTTCTTATTCGTAAGTCCAGTATTATATGTTGTTCACGCATTCCTTGACGGGGTAAGTTTCTTCATTGCGGATATTCTTAATATCTCAATCGGTAATACATTCTCTGGTGGGGTGATTGACTTCACATTATTCGGGGTATTACAAGGTAACGATAAGACAAACTGGTTATTACAAATTCCATTCGGTTTAATCTGGAGTGGTCTATACTATGTAGTATTCAGATGGTTCATCACTCAATTTAACGTAGCAACTCCAGGTCGTCTTGAAGATTCTTTAGAAGCAGACGACAAACCAGTTGTTGAAACACGCGACAGCTTGAAACAAGACAGCGTTCGTATTATCGAAGCTCTAGGTGGAGCAGAAAATATCGAAGACGTGGATGCTTGTATCACTCGTCTACGTGTTGCTGTTAAAGAAGTTGATAAAGTCAACAAAGCAACCTTGAAAGAAATCGGGGCAGTAGATGTTCTTGAAGTAAAAGGTGGTATTCAAGCCATTTACGGTGCGAAAGCTATTCTTTATAAGAACAATATTAATGAAATTTTAGGTGTAGACGACTAGTCAGTAAAAACACCTTTGTAGATGGACTGGTCCCAAGGATCGGTCCATCTTTTATTTTTTGAAAAAAGGCAAAATCTTTCTAGAAACCTGTGCTATAATGAAGGTAACAATGCAAAGGGGAAAAGCAGATGTTGTCATTTGAGAAGAAAGTAGCGCCGATGATTGAATCGATTTATGATACGTTGACGCCGATTGAAAAAACGATAGCGAAATATTTCTTGGGTGTAATCCCGGAAAATGAATCGTTATCCGCACAAGAAGTATCAAAGCGATTATTCGTATCGATTCCATCCTTAACACGATTTGCTCAAAAGTGTGGCTATAAAGGATATCGACAGTTCATTTATGATTACCAAAAGGGAAAGCAAGAAGAGACAAACTTGCATAATGATTTAACCAAAATTGTGTTAGACGATTATGCAGACCTCTTAACGAAATCCTTCTCACTCATCAATGAAGCACAGCTGATTCATGTGTGTGACATGCTCAGCAAGGCCAAGCGCGTGTATATCTACGGACAAGGAAGTTCCGGGCTAGCAGCCTTGGAGATGAAATTCAGGTTCATGCGTCTCGGGATGATTTGTGAGGCGATTATCGATTTACATACGATGCTCATGAACCGCGTATTAGTCGATGAAGATTGCCTTGTGATTGGAATAACGGTATCGGCCAACGAAAGTGTTGTGAATGCCGTGAATATCGCGAAACTTCAAGGAGCGAAAACCGTTCTGATTACCTCTAAGAAGAGCGAAGAGTTGCAACAGAATTGTGACGAATTAGTGCTCATCGCGATGAAGAATGCCTTAGAGCAAGGAACGATCATTACACCGCAATTCCCAGTTCTTGTCATTGTCGATATTTTATATAGTTACTACAAGGAAATCGATAAGGAACGCAAACGCTCGATTTTCTCAAATACATTACATGCCATTCAACCAGAATAAGGAGACGATAAAATGTTTGGATTTTTTAAAAAGAATCAAGTAGAAAAAGAAGTACCAGTATTTGCACTAGCTGGCGGAGAAATTGTTCCCATTACACAAGTGAATGATCCAGTGTTCGCAGGTAAAATGATGGGGGATGGATTTGCAGTGATTCCTTCAAGTGGTGTGATTACTTCTCCAGTTAAGGGGGAAGTGGTGAATGTCTTTCCAACACTTCACGCTGTAGGGATTCAAACTGCTGGTGGATTAGAAGTACTCGTTCATATGGGAATTGATACTGTTGAATTAAAAGGGGGACCTTTTGAAACGACTGTAACGGTTGGCCAAAAGGTAGATGAACATACAGTGTTATCTACAGTGGACCTAGAAGCGTTAAAAGAAGCAGGGAAAGATACTGCGATGATGGTTCTCTTTACGAATATGGATAAAGTAGAATCCATTTCGATTGCAACAGAAGGAACGGTTGCAGGGAAAGCAGAAGTAGGGAAAGTAACGTTAAAAGCGTAATGAAATCAAAATAACCTCCGTTCAACTGAGCGGAGGTTTTCGTTTGGTTTAGAAAATACGACTGCGGTATAAGCTAACTACTTTTCCTAAAATCGTACAGTTCGGTAAGATGATAGGGTCCATCGTGTCATTTTCTGGCTCTAGACGCACATGGTCGCTTTCTAGATAGAATCTCTTACAAGTTACAGTGTCTTCTTCGGTCATCGCAATGACGATTTCACCATTTGAGGCAGTTGATTGTTTACGGACAATGACAGAATCACCATCAAAGATACCAGCATTAATCATACTGTCTCCTTTAATACGAAGCATAAATAAATCATCTGCATCGTTTTGCAAATCTGGTGGGATTGGGAAGAAGTCACTTGCTTCTTCTACAGCAAGAATTGGTTCACCGGCTGTAACCACACCAAGCATTGGAATGGCTGTTGATTTAGCGCCAATTGCTTTTAGACCTGCCATCGTTAATTCAATCGCACGTGGCTTACTTGGGTCACGTTGAATTAATCCGTTTTTCTCAAGTCTTGATAAGTGACCATGAACGGTAGAAGTCGAAGAGAGTTGAACGGCGTTACAAATTTCACGCACTGTTGGCGGATAACCGTGCTCTTGAACTTCTTTATAAATAAATTGTAATACATCTAATTGTCTAGAATCTTTTAAATTTGTCATCGGAACATCTCCTTCTTTGAGACTAGTGTAACACACTTTGCAAATAGAAATCAAACAAATGTTCGCATGTTAGTCAGATTTTTAGGAAAAAAATTCGACTCGTGATACACTAGGAGATGAAATGAAAGAAAGGAATGATAAAAATGTTATCACCAGAAAAGATTAATCGTATTAATGAATTAGCAAGAAAGAAAAAAGAAGAGGAACTCACTCCAACGGAAGAAAAGGAACAACAGCTCTTACGCCAAGAGTATTTGGCAGCTTTTCGTGGTGGAATGCGTAACCATATCGAAGGATTGAAAATTGTTGATGAAGAAGGAAACGACGTGACTCCAGATAAACTAAAAGCGATTCAAAAAGAAAAAGGATTGCATAACCGAGACGAAGAATAGACGAGAGAAGGCTGAAAATTTCAGCCTTTTTATTTTTGCAAAATATGCTAAAACCATGAAGGAAATATGTGTTTTGCAAGGGGTTACTATGTTTTCTTTATCATAAAAATAACGGTTGCAAAAGGCCCGATAGCTTAGTAAAATAGAAGAGTAAGTTCCGATTAAGGAAAAAATATTTAAGGAGTGATTGTATGTTTGATAAAACCGATCAACTAGCAGTGAATACAATTCGTACACTAAGTATGGATGCGATTCAAGCTGCGAATTCAGGACACCCTGGACTACCAATGGGTGCTGCACCAATGGCTTATGTACTTTGGTCTAAATATTTAAAAGTAAACCCAAAACGTTCTAATTGGGTGGATCGCGATCGCTTTGTATTATCAGCAGGTCATGGATCTGCAATGTTATATGCTTTATTACATTTATCAGGATATGACTTATCGATTGAAGATGTGAAAAACTTCCGCCAACTTGGAAGTAAAACACCTGGACACCCAGAAGTACATGACACGGATGGGGTAGATGCAACAACGGGTCCTCTTGGACAAGGGTTCGCCAATGCGGTTGGGATGGCCATGGCTGAAGCGCATCTTGCTGCAAAATTCAATCGTGAAGGATACTCAGTCGTTGACCACCACACTTATGTATTATGTGGTGACGGGGACTTAATGGAAGGTATTTCTTACGAAGCAGCCTCTCTTGCAGGAACATTGAAATTAAACAAATTAATCGTGTTATATGATTCAAACGATATTTGTTTAGATGGACCTTTAAATAAAGTGTTCACTGAAGATGTGAAGAAACGCTTCAAAGGATTAGGTTGGAACTATATTCGTGTTGAAGATGGAAATGATTTAGACGAAATCGCTGAAGCTATCGAAGAAGCACAATGCCAAAAAGAAAAACCAACGATTATCGAAGTGAAAACGGTAATTGGTTACGGTGCTCCAAACCAAGGAACGAATAAAGTTCACGGGGCTCCTTTAGGACCTGACGGCATTGCAGAAGCAAAAGCAAACTACGGATGGGAATATGGCCCATTTGAAGTGCCTGAAGAAGTACAACATCGTTTCGATAAATTATTAGTGCAAACTGGTGAAAATGACTACAACGAATGGAAAGAAGTATTCGAAGGCTATAAACAAGCTTATCCAGAACTTGCAAAAGAATTCGAAGACAGCTTTGCAGAAAACATTCATGTGGACTTGAAAGAAGTGTTACCTTCATATGAATTTGGTAGCCCAGCAATGGCTTCTCGTGTGACAAGCCAAGCTGCAATTCAAGAATTAGGAAAATACATTCCATTCTTCTGGGGTGGATCTGCGGACCTTTCTTCATCAAACAATACGATGAATAAAGTAGATACAGACTTCTCACACGAAAATTACGGTGGAAGAAATATCTGGTTTGGGGTTCGTGAATTTGCGATGGGTGCAGCCTTGAACGGTATGCTTCTACATGGTGGTAATCGTGTTTATGGCGGTACATTCTTCGTATTCGCAGATTACTTAAAAGCAGCCATGCGTGTTGCGGCAATCTCTCATTTACCAGCAATCTATGTTTATACACATGACTCGATTGCGGTTGGGGAAGATGGACCAACGCATGAACCAATCGAACAACTAGCAGCGTTCCGTGCGACTCCAAACTTAAACGTGATTCGTCCTGCTGATGGTAACGAAGTCTCTGCTGCATGGAAAGTAGCTGTAGAAGCAAAAGACCGTCCAACGGTATTAGTATTCTCACGTCAAAACTTACCAGTGCTTGAACATTCAAAAGAATTAGCTTACGAAGGTGTGAAACGTGGGGCATATGTGGTTAGCCCACAAAAATGCGATACTCCAGAAGGTATCTTAATTGCGACAGGTTCTGAGGTGGCTCTTGCCATTGAAGCGCAAAAAGTTCTTGCGGAAGAAGGAATTGATGTATCAGTTGTTTCAATGCCATCAATGAATCTATTCGAAGAACAACCAAAAGAATACCGTGAATCAGTATTACCAAGCGATGTTCGTAAACGTGTAGCCGTTGAAATGGGCGCAAGTTTCGGATGGGGTCAATACGTTGGTCTTGATGGGGCAACTGTGACAATCGACCGCTTCGGTTTATCTGGTAACGGAAATAAAGTCATGGAAACATTAGGATTCACTGTAGAAAATGTAGTGAATACATTTAAATCTTTATAAAAATAAGTTAAAATATGAGATTGAAGGTCTGGTTCTATCAGGCTTTCAATCTTTTTTTGTTTTTAGGAGAATGTATGAAAGAATTAAAACAGGCATTTACAATTAGTTTACCTATCTGTTAATGGAATGACCTAGTCTAGAGTTGTATCTAGGTATTTTCTAGCCTTGTTTTATGGTAAAATAGAGCTACATTGATTTAGAAAGAGGCACTCTTATGAAATTATTATTTGTTGGCGATGTAGTAGGTTCTCTTGGAAGAGAGATGGTCGCACAATACGTTCCAAAATTAAAGAAAAAATATAAACCGCAAATCACTATCATTAATGGGGAAAATGCTGCCCATGGAAAAGGAATTACGGAGAAGATTTATAAGGAGTTATTGCAGGCTGGTGCAGATGTAGTAACGCTTGGGAATCACGCATTCGATAATAAAGCAATTTTTGATTTCATTGAAGATGCCACAAAGATGGTACGACCGCTGAACTATCCAGCAGGAGTTCCAGGAAAAGGAATCGTTTATGTAAAATGTAACGATAAAGAAGTGGCCGTCATTAACTTACAAGGTCGTGTCTTTATGAATGCATTGGACGATCCGTTTGCCAAAATTACTGAGGCAGTTGAAGAAGCTAGAAAGAGAACTCCGATTATCTTTGTCGACTTCCATGCTGAAGTAACGAGTGAAAAACAAGCGATGTCTTGGTATTTGGATGGAAAAGTGTCTGCCATCGTTGGAACACATACGCATGTGCCAACAAACGACGCACGCGTTCTTCCACAAGGTACAGCCTTCCTTTGTGATGTGGGAATGACCGGTCCGTATAACGGAATTCTCGGAATGGACCGCGATATTATTATTACGAAATTCCTCAATCAATTACCGGCACGATTTGAAGTGGCAGAAGATGATGAAGGTCAGCTAAGTGCTTGTTTAATTGATATTGATGATAAAACGGGAAAAGCGAAATCGATTCAACCGATTCGCATTACTCCAGATGCACCATTTTTTGAATAAAAAAATTAGAAAGAGAGTCAGAAATGCCACAAAAAACGAAACACACACCGATGATGCAACAGTATTTTTCGATTAAAGAAAAGTATCCGGATTGCTTATTGTTCTATCGACTAGGTGATTTCTATGAATTGTTTTATGATGATGCGATTGAAGCAGCACGACTTCTCGAAATTACACTAACCAGTCGAAATAAAAATGCAGAGGACCCAATTCCAATGTGTGGGGTTCCTCATCATGCCGCAAAAGAATATATTAAAACACTGATTGAACTTGGAAAGAAAGTAGCCATTTGTGAGCAGTTGGAAGATCCAAAGCTGACAAAGGGAATGGTGAAACGAGACGTTGTTCAAGTCTTGACGCCAGGAACGTATACAGAATACCAAGCGCAAAATCAAAACCATTATTTAGTGTCGATTTTACCGATTGTTGGGAAACGATTCGCACTTTCGTATGTGGATGTGTCCACAGGGGAATTGAAAGTGACACAACTTGCGAACTTAGAAGAAGTGCGTAGCGAATGCTCAAGCTTGATGTGTCGTGAAGTCGTTCTTGTCGAAAGCGATGTGACAGAAGAACTTCGCCATCTCTTTACAAGCATGCAAATCTTGATTTCAACGATTGAAAAAGACCAAATTGATAGAGAAGACTGCGCAGACTTAGTCTCAGAACTAGAAGATGAGGCTTCTATTCGATGTGTGCAAAATCTATTAAGCTATTTGAAACTCACTCAAAAGAGAAGCTTTTCACACTTGCAAAAAGCACAAGCGTATCAAAGTGATTTTTATCTCTCAATGAATTATGAGACAAAACGGAACTTAGAGTTAACGACGACGATTCGTGCTAACCAAAAACATGGCTCGCTGTTCTGGTTTTTAGATGAGACACAAACAGCCATGGGTGGACGTCTCCTCAAACAATGGCTTGAAAAACCTCTAGTATTAGAAGGAGCGATTCAAAAACGCCACGCACTTGTGGAAACATTGAATCAACATTACTTTGAACGTACAGACTTTATCGAAACATTGAAACGTGTGTACGACTTAGAACGGATTGTTGGGAAAGTGTCATTTGGAACCGCCAATGCGCGTGACCTCTTGCAGCTCAAACAAACACTTGGACAAGTGCCCATCTTTAAATCGATTGTAGATAGCTTGGACTCCAAAGAATGGAGTGAACTTGGAGAAAACTTATTCGACATTCCTGAGTTATATGATTTAATCGACCGTGCTATCGACGAGGATGCACCTCTTACGATTTCAGATGGAAATATTATCCGTTCAGGGTATAACGCTACACTAGATACGTACCGGGATACGATGAAGCATGGAAAAGAATGGATTGCACAACTCCAACAACAAGAACGTGAGCAAACAGGCATTAGTTCATTGAAGATTAGTTTCAACAAGGTATTTGGATACTATATCGAAGTGACTAAATCGAATTTATCGAAACTCGATAGCAGTCGTTATGAGCGTAAACAAACGCTGGCGAATGCGGAACGTTTTATTACGCCTGAATTGAAAGAAAAAGAAACGCTGATTTTAGAAGCGGAAGAAAAATCAAGCGCTCTTGAATATCAATTATTCGTAGAAGTGCGTGAACAGGTGAAACACTATACCGCCCAGTTACAACAATTGGCCAAAACGGTCGCAACGATTGACGTCTTACAAGCCTTCAGTGTGGTGAGCGAACGTTATCACTTAGTGAAGCCTACCATTTCGATGAAGAACCGTAGACTTTGGATTGAGGATGGGCGCCATCCGGTTGTTGAAAAGGTCATGGGACAATCAACGTATGTGCCAAATAGCATTTCAATGAGTCCAGAAGAACACATTCTTCTTATTACAGGGCCAAATATGTCTGGTAAATCAACGTACATGAGACAGTTAGCACTCTGTGTGATCTTAGCGCAAATCGGATGTTTTGTACCTGCCAAGAGTGCAACGATTCCAGTCTTCACGAAAATCTTTACCCGTATTGGGGCAGCCGATGATTTAATTTCTGGCCAAAGTACGTTCATGGTAGAGATGATGGAGACAAACCACGCCTTACGTAACGCAGACGAAACAAGCTTGTTATTGTTTGACGAAATCGGACGTGGAACGGCTACGTATGATGGAATGGCGCTTGCGGAAGCGATCATCACGTATATTCATGAGCATTTAACAGCCAAAGTATTATTCTCAACGCACTATCACGAGTTAACACAACTCAGTGAGAAATATGCAGATTTACGTAATGTGCACGTAGGAGCCGTTGAAGAAAATGGCGAAGTGGTCTTCTTGCATAAAGTATTAGAAGGACCTGCCGATAAGAGCTACGGAATTCATGTGGCGAAACTTGCCGGACTTCCAAGCGAGCTATTAAAAAATGCGAGTACGATTTTAAATCATTTAGAAGCGAAAGGGGCCGCAAATGAAAATAGCACCTTCGTGGAACAAGTATCGCTCTTTGAAGAAGAAACAGAAAGCATGCCTGAATGGGTTCACGAGCTTAAAGGATTAAACTTAATGAGTATGACACCAATGGATGCGATGAACATCTTGTATAAATGGCAACAAATGGAAAAGGGTGAGTAGTGTATGGGAACAATTAAAGAATTAAGTACATTACTGACCAACCAGATTGCAGCAGGGGAAGTCATCGAACGACCTTCTTCTGTGGTGAAAGAATTACTCGAAAATGCGATTGATGCTAAGAGTACGCGTATCGAGATTGAAATCGAAGAGAGTGGACTTCGCAAAATTCGCATTCAAGATAATGGAATCGGGATGACGAAAGAGGACGCTCGTATGTCGATTAAACGTCATACAACGAGTAAACTCTATTCGCCGGAACAACTCTTTAGAATTCGTACACTCGGGTTCCGTGGAGAAGCCTTGGCGAGTATTACAGCTGTATCGAAAGTGACGCTTGTGACTTCAACAGGAGAAGATAGCGGTGTAGAGTTAAAGATTGAGTCTGGTGAAATCAAAGAAGAGAAGACCGTTCCGCCATTAAAAGGAACGACTTTCCTTGTTGAAGATTTGTTTTATAACACACCAGCTCGGTTGAAATTTGTTCGTACCTTGCAAACGGAATTAGCGCATATTACCGATGTGGTGAGTAAGGCGTCTCTAAGTCACCCAGAAATTGCCTTTGTGTTAAAAAATGATGGCAATCTGTTGTTGCAAACCTCAGGGAAAGGGGATTTGCTGCAAGCCGTTGCTGGAAATATTGGACCCGTAAATGCGCGTAAGATGTTACCATTTTACGGGGAAGATGAAGATTTCAAAGTGTCAGGATATACGTCGCTTCCTGAACTCACAAGGTCGAACCGCAATTACTTATCGATTTTCATTAATGGACGCCCAATCCGCAATATGGCGATTGCTAAGGCCATTACATTAGGGTATGGCTCGACATTGATGGTGGGACGATTCCCGATTACGATTATTTCGATTGAAATGGATGTGCAACTCGTCGATGTAAACGTGCATCCAACGAAACAAGAAGTGCGAATCAGTAAAGAACAAGAACTCTCACAGGTGATTCAAAAAGCGATTAGAGAGGCGATACAAGGCGTACAGCGTATTCCTGAATCGATTGAAGATTTGTCCTTCAAACGTAAAGAAAATCGCGTAGAGGCTCCAAAACCAGTCCAACAAACATTGGAGTGGCAATTGAAGACACCAGTTGTGGAGTCTAGTCACATCGAAACGCCTTCGTTTACGGAAAAGATAAGAGAAGAAGTCGAAGTGCTACCAGTCGATGATGCGCCTTCTAAAGCAAGTCAGACCGTTGAACCGGTCGTTCAAGAAGAACTGGTGGATAGCCACGATGACCATGCTGACTATTTGAAATTGGCTGAGAAAATCGACTCTCAACCATTCGAAAAAGAATTCCCAGAATTACATTATTTTGGACAAATGCATGGAACTTACTTATTTGCACAAAACGAAAAAGGCTTATATATGATTGACCAACATGCCGCTCAAGAACGAATCAAGTATGAGCAGTTCAAGGTAGAGATTGGTCAAGTAGGCCGTGTCAGTCAACCATTGATGGTCCCAATTTTGCTAGAGTTCTCGAAGAAGGACAGCGTGAAGTTGGAAGAACGATTATCTCTTGTAGAGGAATTTGGAATCGAAATGGAACCATTTGGGCAAAATACATTCCAAATTCAATCGCATCCAGCGTGGATTAAGAAGGGGCAAGAAAAGGCGATTATCGAAGAAATTATCGACTTTATCTTGGCTGACGAGAAGATTACGGTTGCCAAATTAAGAGAAGCGACAGCCATTATGATGAGCTGTAAAGGTTCGATTAAGGCAAACCACCATTTAAGTGAATGGGAAGCACGTCAGTTATTAGTGGATTTAGCCAAATGTAACAATCCTTATAACTGTCCGCACGGAAGACCCGTACTCGTTCATTTAACGAATAAGGACTTGGAACATCTCTTCAAGAGAATTCAAGATCCACATCAGTCAAAACGACAACAATTTGAATAGGAGAAACCACGATGGAGTTTTCAAAAGAAGAACTAAAAAAACGTTTAACAGAAATTCAATATGAAGTGACTCAAAATGAAGCCACAGAAAGACCATTCTCTGGAGAATATGATGATTTCTATGAAGATGGAATTTATGTAGATATTGTCAGCGGAGAACCACTCTTCAGTTCAAAAGATAAGTTTGATGCGGGGTGCGGCTGGCCATCATTTTCTAAACCAATTGAAAATACAACGCTAACGGAAAAAGAAGACTACAAATTAAACCGTAAGCGAACAGAAGTGAGAAGTGGTCAAGCAGATTCGCATTTAGGACACGTCTTTGAAGATGGTCCAAAAGAATTGGGCGGACTACGTTATTGCATCAATTCTGCCTCTCTTCGTTTCATCCCAGTGGCTAAGCTGGAAGAAGAGGGATACGGAGAATTTCTACAATATTTTCAATAAAAATCTGTACAAGCCCTATTGAGATAGAAAAACCGAGGAATTACGCCTCGGTTTTTTTGATCCTATCTGACTTTTTATGAACGATTTATTGCGGAATGAACATAAAAAATGGTAAAATAGAGTACTCGATGTTGGAAATGATCAAAAATCGAGTTGAAATAGTCAAATAAATGTGGTTATGAACGTTTTGGAACTGTCATGAAACGGTTTAAAAACGGGAATAGTTCCTAAAGAAAATAGAAAACGAGTAACATTATGAAGGTTTACATGGTTTTTCTTGACAGCCGTATAGAGGTATGGTAAATACTTGGCGGTTAAAAAATGAAGGATTTTTGAATCACCGTTTTCGAATTTCTTTAGATACCAAAAACAAGAAGGGAAGACAAACACACATGACACAATTTGATACACCAGAATACTTAGCAAAGGTGGATGCTTGGTGGCGTGCAGCGAACTACATCTCAGTAGCTCAAATGTACTTAAAAGATAACCCACTTTTACGTCGTCCAATCCAAAAAGAAGACGTTAAACTCCATCCAATCGGACACTGGGGAACAATTGCAGGACAAAACTTCATTTATGCGCATTTAAACCGTGCGATTAATAAATATGACTTAGATATGTTCTACATTGAAGGACCAGGTCACGGTGGACAAGTAATGGTTTCTAACTCTTACTTAGATGGATCTTACACTGAGTTATACCCAGAAATCACTCAAGATGAAGCAGGGTTCAAACAATTATGTAAAATCTTCTCATTCCCAGGAGGAATCGCATCTCACGCTGCTCCAGAAACTCCTGGTTCAATTCACGAAGGTGGAGAATTAGGGTACTCATTATCACATGCTACAGGTGCTATTTTAGACAATCCAAACGTAATTGCAGCAGCAGTTATCGGTGACGGAGAAGCTGAAACAGGTCCTTTAGCAGCTGGTTGGTTCTCAAACACATTCATCAACCCAGTAAACGATGGTGCTGTTTTACCAATTCTTTACTTAAACGGTGGTAAAATCCACAACCCAACTATTTTAGCTCGTCGTACTGATGAAGAATTAACTCAATTCTTCAACGGTTTAGGATGGGATCCAATCTTTGTTGAAGGAACAGATCCTAAAGAAGTTCATCCATTAATGGCTGCTAAATTAGACGAAGCAATTGAAAAAATTCAAGCGATGCAAAAAGAAGCTCGTGCTAAGAGTGCTGAAGAAGCTACAATGCCACATTGGCCAGTATTAGTAGTACGTACTCCTAAAGGTTGGACAGGTCCAAAAGAATGGAACCACGAACCAATCGAAGGTGGATTCCGTGCTCACCAAGTTCCAATTCCAGTATCTGGAGAATCTATGGAACACATCGATAGTTTATTAGACTGGTTGAAATCATACCGTCCAGAAGAATTATTCGATGAAAATGGTAAATTAGTAGAAGAAATTGCTGCAATTTCTCCAAAAGGCCCACGTCGTATGAGCATGAACCCAATCACAAACGCAGGGGTTGTAAAACCAATGGAAATTACTGATTGGACCAAACATGCAATTGATACAACAAAACCAGGCGCTATCCAAAAACAAGATATGATTGAATTTGGTAAATTTGCTGCTGATTTAGTAAAAGCAAACCCAGATAACTTCCGTATCTTCGGACCAGACGAAACTAAATCTAACCGTCTAAACGAAGTCTTCAAAGCGACAAACCGTCAATGGGTTGGCCGTCGTGATGAAAGCTACGATGAATGGATTTCACCAGTTGGTCGTGTCATCGACTCACAATTATCAGAACACCAAGCTGAAGGTTTCTTAGAAGGATATGTATTAACAGGACGTCACGGATTCTTTGCATCTTACGAATCATTCTTACGTGTAGTTGACTCAATGATCACTCAACACTTCAAATGGTTACGTAAATCTAAAACTCACGCTCCATGGCGTAAAAACTATCCATCATTAAACTTGATTGCAACATCAACAGTGTTCCAACAAGACCACAATGGATATACTCACCAAGATCCAGGTTTATTAACACACTTAGCTGAGAAAAAACCTGAATTCGTTCGTGAATACTTACCAGCGGATACAAACAGCTTGATGGCTGTTATGGCTGAAGCTTTAAGTTCAGAAGATAAAATTAACTTAATCGTTTCTTCAAAACACCCACGTCCACAATTCTATTCTGTAGAAGAAGCTAAAGAATTAGTGAGCGAAGGTTACAAAGTAATTGATTGGGCTTCAACAGTGAAAGAAGGGGAAGAACCAGACGTAGTGATCGCTGCTGCAGGTACTGAACCTAACTTAGAAGCATTAGCAGGTATTTCAATCTTGCACAAACAATTCCCAGAATTGAAGATTCGTTTCATCAACGTAGTAGATATCTTGAAATTACGTTCTCCAAAAGTGGACCCTCGTGGTTTATCTGATGAAGAATTTGATAAATTATTTACTATTGACAAACCAGTTGTATTCTGCTTCCACGGTTATGAAGGTATGTTTCGTGACTTATTCTTCGATCGTCACAACCATAATGTTCATATCCACGGATACCGTGAAAACGGAGATATCACAACTCCATTCGATATGCGTGTATTATCTGAAATGGACCGCTTCCACGTTGCTAAAGACGCTGCAGTTGCTGTATACGGCGACAAAGCTAGCGAATTTGCTGCGAAAATGGACGAAACTGTGGAATTCCACCACAGCTATATCCGTGAACACGGGGAAGATATTCCTGAAGTTGTGAACTGGCAATGGGAAAACGTGAATAAATAATTCATCTAACAGGGTGCCTCAGAAATGAGGCACTCTGTTTGTGCTGAGAAGAATATAAAATATAATAAATGATTACTCCAGAACCTTCGGTTTCTGTAATAATCGCTGTAGTGGGGTACCGGTTCGAGCCTATATGAGTCTCTCACCTTTAAAGCCTCAAAGTAGGAGTAAGGAATAAATTCCTAACTCCTACTAATTCGCATTTAATACGATTCCCCACCACTGCGATTATAGAAACTCGAAGTTCCTACGTAATCATTTATTTTTTTGCGCATAAAATGAATCATTTCTGAGGAACCCTGTGAGAGACTGCTGCAAAGAAGAAAAATTACTCAAAATCTTTGCGGATTTTTTTATAATAGCTGCAATGTTGTACCGGTTCGAGCCTCTATGAGTCTCTCGCCTTTAAAGCCTCAAAAAGGGAGTAAGGAATAAATTCCTAACTCCCTTTAAGCACAGTGGTTGAATGGTATGAGCTGCACTGTGAACAGTTTGCTCATACCTATTCAACTTTGTGGGGGAAAGAAAACGAAACATCCTAGATACAATAATGTATCTAGAATATTTCTGTCTTTCTCCCTCGCATTTAATACTCGTCACATTACTGCTATTATAAAATCCGCAAGATTTTCCGTAATTATTATAGCTATTGTTTCATTGGCAAATATATACTGCATTTTTGAGGCACTCTGTTAGAGAAGGTGGGAGAAGAAAAGGAAAGTGAACATAGGTTAAGTTCCTACGTAATCATTTATTTTTTTAGTGTATAAAATGAATCATTCTGAGGAACTCTGTGAGAGACTGCTGGAAGGGAGAGAGTCATTACTCCAAATCATTGCGGATTTGTTTATAGTGGCTTTAATGTTGCACCGACTCGAGCCTAGAGTCTCTCGTCTTCGAAGCTTCAAACTCGGAGTATGGTATAAATCCCAACTCCGAGTAATTCACATCCGATGCTTACCACATTATTGCCACTATAAAATCCGCTAAATTCTGAATAATCCTCTTCTTACTAGTACGAAAAAATGCATTTCTGAGGTACGCTGTTAGAGAAGGAGGAAAGGGAGCTTTGAAGGGGATTTTCAAAAAAATGAAAAGACATGGGTTGACTTTCAAGAAAATGTATGTTAATTTATTTTCAACAATTAAATCAAATGGTTATTGAACTGAGGTGCGAATGACAAGAGTACAGGAAACTGGAAAGGGGATTTCGCCGAAACGTGAAAACGTTGGGGGCTGGTCATAATAGGTCAGTCACTGTCATGACATCTGCCCAGATACTCATGAAGTGCAATCAATTACCGGGCAAAAGAATGACTACTTATGACTTTTAATGGGGAATCACGGCTTTTGTTCGTGGTTCCTTTTTTGTGTGAAAAAGATGAACCAGTTTGATAATCGAGAAGGAGAGAAAGAAAATGAAAAAACTTTTAGGCGCAATTGCAGCATTAGCAATGACAGTTGGATTAGCAGCATGTGGTACTCCTGCGAATCAAGGAACTACAAATCCTAATCAATTAGTAGTGGGGATGGAAGCAGGTTATCCTCCATTTAACTGGACTCAAAATGACGACTCAAATGGAGGCGTTAAGATTCAAGGGACTAATCAATACGCAGGTGGATACGACGTTGAGATTGCTAAATTAGTAGCTCAAAAATTAGGAAAAGAATTAGTAATCGTTAAAACGGAGTGGGATGGTTTAACACCAGCGCTTATTTCTGGTAAAATTGATGCAATCATTGCGGGTATGAGTCCTACAGAAGAACGTAAAGCAACAATCGACTTTACAGATTCTTACTATGATTCACAATTAGTATTAGTCGTTAAAAAGGGGTCTAAATACGAAAATGCGACTTCATTATCAGATTTTGCTGGGGCTAAAGTAACAGCTCAATTAAATACTTTCCACTACTCAGTGATTGACCAAATTACTGGTGTTGAAAAAGTAACAGCAATGGATAACTTCCCAGCGATGCGTGTAGCATTACAAGCAGGTACAATCGATGCATATGTATCTGAATTACCAGAAGCTTTATCAGCACAAGTAGCTAACAGCGACTTCGTAATGGTTAAATTAACAAATGGTTTCCAAACATCACCAGAAGATACACAAACAGCTGTTGGTGTAAGAAAAGACAGCACATTAACAAAAGAAATCAACGAAGCATTAAAAACAATCTCTAGCGAACAACGCTTAGAAATCATGAAAAACGCAATTAAGAATCAGCCAGCTGCTGAGTAGGCAGAAAGACAGAAGCAAATAAAAATCTCACTGTGCGAGATTTTTATGCTTCGTAGTCTTTCGCCCGCAAAGTTTATTAGACTTTCTTAAATCGCGAGCGATGAAAAGAAAGTCAATAAACCACTGCGCAGGGGCACTTAAACTCCTGCCAAAGCACAAACATAACACACCGCCTCCTCGTGTGGCGGATACATACAATTTATAGAAAGTAGGAAAATTAATGAGTATTGATTGGATTGTAAAAATCATTCAACAAAACTGGCAGATGTTTTTAACAGGTGCCTGGATTACACTTTATATTTCAGTTATCGGTACAATTATCGGTACAATTATCGGGATGTTAATTGGATTTGTTAAAACTATTCCATTACCAGAAAAAGGACCTAAACGCATTCTCTTAAAAATTGCAGTCATCATTTTAAACTGCTATACAGAGTTCTTCCGTGGAACACCAATGATCGTACAAGCGATGGTAATCTACTACGGAACAGCATTAATGTTTAATCTGAACTTAGATGTGACATTCGCTGCGATTTTCATCGTATCGATTAACACAGGGGCATATATGTCAGAAATCGTTCGTGGTGGGATTATCTCTATCGACCAAGGACAATTTGAAGCCAGCCAAGCGATTGGGATGACGCACTGGCAAACAATGCGCTATGTGATTTTCCCGCAAGTACTACGTAACATCCTCCCAGCAGTAGGGAACGAATTCGTTATCAACATCAAAGATACTTCTGTATTGAACGTAATTTCAGTTTCAGAATTGTACTTTGCAACAAAAACAGTATCTGGACAAAACTTCCGTTACTTTGAAACATTCTTTGTAACATTGATTATTTATTTCATTATGACGTTTACAATCACTCGTATCTTACGTTACTTCGAACGTAAATTAGATGGTCCAGATAACTATGAAGTGATTTATTCAGATCCATTGAACTCAAATTCAATGTCAGCAGTCGAAGAAAAAACTAGACAGAAAGGAAATGCAAGATGAGCGAAGCAGTAATTTCCATTCAAAATTTAAGCAAAACATTCGGGAACAATGAAGTTCTTAAAGATATTTCTTTTGAAGTTAAACAAGGTGAAGTAGTGACGATTATCGGATCAAGTGGTTCTGGTAAATCAACACTCTTACGCTGTGTTAACTTACTCGAAACACCAACTTCTGGGGAAATTTTCTACAATGGCCAAAACATTCTTGAGCATGAAAAAAGTATTTACGAATACCGTACTCACGTAGGAATGGTCTTCCAACAATTTAACTTATTTAACAACTTAAACGTGTTAGAAAACTGTATTGTTGGACCAATGAAAGTGTTGAAAAAATCAAAAGAGGAAGCAGAAAAAATCGCAAAAGAATTCCTTGAAAAAGTAGGAATGGCTGCGTACATCAATGCAAAACCTCGTCAATTGTCAGGTGGTCAAAAACAACGTGTTGCCATCGCGCGTGCATTATCGATGCAACCAGACGTATTACTTTTCGACGAACCAACGTCAGCACTTGACCCAGAAATGGTGAATGAAGTGTTAGAAACAATGAAAAGTTTAGCGCACACAGGGTTAACAATGATTGTTGTCACACACGAAATGGGATTTGCCAAAGAAGTCAGCGACCGTGTTGTCTTCATGGATAAAGGAGTTATCGCAGAAGAAGGGACTCCAGAACAAATCTTTGAAAACCCACAAGTAGACCGTACGAAAGAATTTTTAGGACGCGTTCTAAAATAAGCGAAATATGCTATAATGAGCTAAGACAGTTTGTCTTGGCTCTTTTTTATGCAAGACAATCAAACCAAGTTTGAAGGAGTAACATCATGTTTGACATACTGACAACATCACAAGAGGAGACAATGGCGCTAGGGAAACGTCTAGGAGAGCAGTTATTTGAAAATAGCTGTGTCATTCTAGAAGGAGATTTAGGCGCTGGAAAGACGACTCTTACAAAAGGGATTGCCCTTGGATTAGGCATCGACCGTGTCATTAAGAGTCCAACTTATACATTGATTCGCGAATACCGTAAGGGCCGCTTACCGCTATTTCATATGGATATGTATCGTATCGAAGAAAGTGGAGGAGCAAGCGAAGTGGGACTTGAAGAGTACTTCTATGCAGGTGGTGTGTGCGTCGTTGAATGGGCGCAGTATATCGAAGATGAACTTCCTTCAACGTTCTTAAAAGTTCAAATCGACCGTGTAGGAGACGGGGAGTCAAATCGTGTGATTCGTTTAGTCCCACACGGAAAAGAGTATGAAGAATTGATCCAACAATTGGAGGCCTCAGATGAGTAAAGAACGAGAAATTACATTTGCACTACCTGTCAAAGACGATGCGAAAGCGCTACTTGATTATAGTAAAAAAGTAGGAAGTGAAACAGATTTTCTTTCCTTTGGACCAGAAGGATTGAAGTATTCTGTGGCTCAAGAAGAATTGTTTATTGAATCGCTCTACGAAAACGAAAACCAATATATGTTACTGGCAAAAGATGGAGATGAAATTATTGCCGTTGGTTCCATTGCAGGTAGCTTGCATCCTAAATTCTCACACCGAGGAGAGCTAGGAATTAGCGTGTTGAAGTCCTACTGGGGGCAAGGCATTGCGACTGTGATGATGGAAGAAATGCTTGATTGGGTCGCGGAATACTCAACGCTTAGTCGTGTTGAATTAGAGGTAGTGTCTGTCAACAACAAGGCACGTCGTCTCTATGAAAAGTTTGGTTTTGAAGAAGAAGGCAGACTAAAAAACGGCGTCAAAATCGGTGACGGATACGAAGATATCGTCTTGATGGCGAAACAGATTGAACGATAATAACGAGGTGAAAGAATGAAATTTGGAATTATTGCCGCAATGGAAGAAGAGAAACGTCTACTCGAAGAAGAGATGACGATTGAAAAAAGAACAACCGTTGCAAACTGGGAATTTATTGAAGGTAGCCTTGTAGGAAAGACGATTGTCCTTGTCCAATCTGGAATCGGAAAAGTGATGTCTGCACTAGCTGCAGGAATCTTAATCGACCGTTTCGGAGTAGACTTGGTCATTAATACGGGTTCTGCTGGTGGCTTTGGCACGTCTCTTGAAATCGGAGATATTGTCATTGGAACAGAACTTGCCTATTGTGATGCTGACGTGACAGCCTTTAATTACGTTTACGGGCAAATGCCAGGCATGCCAGCGCGTTTTGCCATGAATCAAGACTTTTTACCGTCTATTGAACAAGCAATTGCTAAGGTGGATTTAAAGAGCCATACGGGCCTGATCGTTTCTTCAGACAGTTTTATTCATACAAGTGAGCAAAGAAGCCATATTTTAAAACACTTCCCAGATGTGATGGCTTCAGAAATGGAAGGGGCAGCGATTGCCCAAGCGTGTCGCGCGTTTGGAGTTCCATTTATCGTGATTCGTGCCATCTCAGATATTCCAGAACGCGGAACATCTGCGGTTGATTTTGATACGTTTATCGTTCAAGCTGGGAAACGTTCTGCGCAAATGGTACACCAACTATTGCAAGAGTGGGAAGCGTAGCTAAAGGAGTACTGGTGCAAGGGCTAGCTTTCAGTTGACGTAATCGTATTAGAATAGTAGTATTAAAAGGATTACGAATAAGGAGAAGAATATGGATTATACTGTATTTTCAACAGAGTTTCCGGATGTAAAAGTTTTTTACAACGAACCACTTAAAAATTATACATTTACAAAAACAGGTGGCCATGCTGCCATTCTGATTTTTCCAAAAGATAAAAAAGAAGCAAGCGCAGTGATGCATTGGCTTCGCGAAAATGATATTCCAACGACGATTTTAGGAAACGCCTCAAACGTCATTATTAAAGATGGCGGGATTAGCGGTGCTGTGATTATGCTAAACGATATGTCTCATTTAACCGTATCGGATACACAAATCGTCGCTGAAGGCGGAGTAGCTTTAATTGATGTATCAAAAGCAGCAGCTGAAAATGGATTGACAGGCTTAGAATTTGCTTGTGGCATTCCAGGAAGTGTCGGCGGAGCGATTTTTATGAACGCTGGGGCATACGGCGGTGAAGTGAGTGAAGTCGTTGAGTACGTGGAAGTGATTACTCCGGATGGGGAATTCAAAACATACACAAACGAAGACTTAAACTTCAGCTACCGTCATAGCCATGTTCAAAAAACAGGCGATCTTGTGATTGAAGTTGGGTTCCGACTAACTAAAGGCGTACAAGAAGAGATTGACCAAAAAGTAGCGGAATTAACGCATTTACGCCAAAGTAAACAACCGCTTGAGTACCCTTCTTGCGGCAGCGTGTTTAAACGTCCAGAGGGGCATTTTACAGGCAAACTAATCCAAGATGCTGGACTTCAAGGCCATCAAATCGGTGGCGTGCAAGTCTCTAAAAAGCATGCTGGATTTATGGTGAATATTGATAACGGAACAGCAACGGACTATATGGATTTAATCCGTTATGTTCAAAAAGTGATTTTAGAAAAAAACGGCGTTGCTCTAGAGCCAGAAGTACGTATTATTGGAGAAGAGCCAACATCGAAATAGGCAAAGGAGGGGTATTGTGAAAGACGGACTGTTTAAAACAATTCTCTATACCATTCTTGGAATTGGAATTATGACAGCGATAATGACACTAACGTCGATGACAACACCATTTGAGGGAGTATATATTCAATTTGCATATGGCTACCTTGCACTCTTTGCAGGTGTTGCTGGAGCGATTCCAGCGGCCATTGTTGGGTTTACAGGGCATGTATTGTTTGATTTAATCTATACGGATCACTTGTGGCTTTCTTGGGCGTTAAGCACGGGTGCGCTAGGGTTTGTATTTGGCTTTGCGATTCGTCGTAAAAGCTTACGCCAAGGAGTATTTTCAGAACACGATATGATTCGATTTAATGTCGTACAAGCGGTAGTCAATATTGCCATTTTCGGATTGATTGCGCCAACGCTCGATGTATTGTTCTATCAACAATCCACAACGATTGTGTTTACACAAGGCTGGATTGCAAGTATCGTCAACTTACTTACAGTCGCTGTGTTTGGAACGATTACGTTAAAACTATATGCAAACTATAAATTGAAACAAAACAAACAGTAAAAATGCGAAATCCCGAAATTCACTTATAAGTGATATGCTCCCACTAAAGTAGACACTAAAAAAAGTAAACTACTTTAGAGGGGGTATTTTTTAGATTG
>ERZ773022.193-NODE-193-length-57240-cov-5.369468_pt1 | contig 57240 bp, 51 predicted proteins | sample MGYA00580839_ERZ773022 | MGnify/ENA primary metagenome ERZ773022 (study PRJEB29015, sample SAMEA2738020) | human oral metagenome | biome: human oral; feature: human-associated habitat; material: dental | place: China | collected 2044 ...
GCCCGCCTTCTTCGTACGCTGTGGACCAACCCTCACGTGGGTACCCGCAGCTGCCGGACACCCACTGATAGTTGCCTACACCTACATGAACTGCAGGACGCGACCGATGATACCAACCGCGAAGAGCGCGAGGATGATGGCTATCGGGGAGACCTTCTTCTTGAGCAGCCAGCAGCAGAGCAGTGTCAGCCCTACGGCGGCAATGCCGGGGATCAGCTGGTCAAGGTTCTGCTGGAGCGTGGTGACCTTCTCGGCACCCAAGCCGTTGGCGCCAAGGGACGAGTATTGGGTCAGGGCCTCCTTGATGCCCTCGGCACCTGAGGGAAGCTTATCCCAGTCGATATAGGCACCTTCCTGCTGCGGGATCCGTGCGACAACAGGCGTGAAGGAGATAGAGACCCAGCGCTCAACGAGGGCGCCAATGATGAACATACCCAAGATCGAGGCACCCTCGGTGATCTTGCCGAGCAGGCCACCCGAGAGGTCTTTGGTGATCGAGGTGCCGACATTGTAGCCAAACTCCTGTGTATACCAGAGGAAAGCAATGCGGATGATGTTCCAGAGCACGAAAAACAGGATGGGGCCGATGATGGAGCCGCCAAGCGCGAGGGACGCGCCAAGTGCGCCGAGGATCGGGCGGACGGTGAACCAGAAGACGGGGTCGCCGACACCGGCAAGAGGACCCATCATGCCCACCTTGACGCCCTGGATGGCCACATCGTCGATCGGTGCCCCGTTCGCGCGCTCCTCCTCCATCGCCAGCGTGACGCCGATGACGGGGGCAGAGACGTAGGGGTGCGTATTGTAGAACTCGAGGTGACGATTAAGGGCTGCCTTCTGGTCCTCGGGATCCTTATAGAGCGCCTTGATGGCCGGAATCATCGAGTAGCACCAGCCACCGTTCTGCATGCGCTCGTAGTTCCAGGAGCCCTGCAGATACTGGTGGCGATTGCAAACGGCCCTACGAACTTTCTTGGATAGTTTGATCTTGTCTGCCATGGTATTCACACTCCCTTACGGCCTAGTAGCTGTCCAAAACGTCGCCCAGCGGATCCCCAGAGCCACCACCGGAGCCACTGCCACTCGCAGCGAGCCCCTTGAGGCCAAGATAGATGAGGGCGAGGCAAACGCCGATGACGCCGAGGGCGATGAGCGTGAGCTCCTTGAGGGCAGCGAAGACGAAGCCGAGCGCAAAGAACGGCCAGGTTTCCTTTGTCGCCATCATGTTGATGACCATGGCATAGCCTACGGCGGCAACCATGCCACCGCCGACCGCCATGCCGCCCGAGAGCCACTCGGGCATCTTACTGAGCGTGCTGCTGACGACATCGGACGGGATGACGCAGAGAGCGGCAGCTGGTATAGCGATGCGCAGACCCTGCAAGCCGATCGCGGCGATCTGCCAACGCTCGATGCCGCCCATGTCGTTTCGCTCTGCACAACCGTCCATGGCATGGGCGATGCCCGTGGCGATGGTGCGGCAGATCATCGTGAGGAACAGACCCGCAACGGACAGTGGAACGGCAAGGGCGATGGAAGTGGTGATGGCGTTCTTGGTGGCCTCGGACGACGCCCCACCATTCCCGAGCGCGAGGACCATCAGGATGGAGGACGCTATCGACGCGAGGGCAGCGTCAGGGGCAACGGCGGCGCCGACGTTTGCCCAGCCGAGGGCTATCATCTGCAGGGAGCCGCCGAGGGTGATGCCCTCCACGGGATGCCCTGTGACGATGCCGATAAGGGTGCACGCTACCAGGGGTTGGTGAAACTGCCATTCGTCGAGTATGCCTTCCATGCCTGCGAGAAACGCGACGATGACGATAAGTACTATCGAGACTGGCGACATTGTTCCCTCCTTCTTCTACTTTTGAGCTGCCAGTTCTTCCTTGGCCTTCTTGATCAGGGCATCGAAGTTCTCGGCCTTATCAGCTGGAACCTTGCGCACGTCAAACGAGACGTTGGCGTCCTTGATCTTCTCGAGCGTATCGAGATCGTTTTGGTCCATGGCAAGGGCCTGGGTAACGACGACCTTACCCACGGAGTGCGCCATGGATCCGAGGTTGAGCTCCTTGATGGGCACGCCACCCTCGATCGCACGAAGCGCGTCCTGGGGGGTCTCGAAGAGCAGTAACGCCTTCGTCGCACCAAAGCGGGGATCGTGGGCGACCTCTATGATCTTCGATACGGGAACGACGTGAACCTTGACTCCCGGAGGCGCCGCTTGGATGATCATCGACTTACGAAGCTCATCCTTGGAGACGGCGTCAGAGCATACGATGATGCGATCGGGTCCCGTCATCTTGGTCCAGGTGGTCGCCACCTGACCATGCAACAGGCGTGTGTCGACGCGGGCGAGCACGACTTTGATGTGTCCGTCCCCAAGGACCGTGCCCTCAGGTATGGAGCCCGTGGGGACGGCAGCAGGTGCCGCCGCTGTGGCGGCTGCGGGAGCTGCAGGTTGCAGGCTCTCGGGTTTAACCTTGACGCCTCCCTGCGCCTCGGGGTAGACCTCATTGACGACATCGACGGCCGTCTCGGCGCCCATGCGGGCACCGTAGGCGGCAATGAGCATGGGCAGGTTGAGTCCCGTGATGGCGACCCAGTCATCATGCCCCTCCTCATCGATGATGCGCGAGACCTGGTTGAATGGGGTGCCTCCCCAAAGGTCAACCAAAAAGAGCACATGCTCTTGGTCACCAAACGAGCCGATGGCGTCAAGCAGCTTCTTGTGCATGTCATCCGGGCCCATATCGGGCGTCAGAACGACGGCGGCAACGTCTTCCTGCGCACCAAAGATCATCTGTCCAGACTCTTTGATGCCTTCGGCGAACGCACCGTGGCTTGCCAAGATAATTCCGACCATCCAATCTCCTCCTAACGTGTGTAACTCTTGCCGACAGAACCAATTGACCGTCTTGACGCACTGTCCCCGCACTGCATCTTCACGGTTACACCATACGGCTAAAAGTATACGACAATAAAGGAGACTTTCGAAGGACGTTTCCCCGTTGTGCTATCCACCGAGAGTTCAATGCCGCTCAAACGTTACAAAGAAATTGGTCTCCCAAGTATGCTAGCCCACAATTCTCAGCTCATGGGAGGAGCGGGTGAGGGGCTTGAAGCCATCCTCGCCGACAACGCCAAAGTCCTCCAGGCGAACGCCGAACCTGCCCGGGAGGTAGATGCCAGGCTCTATCGTGACGACCGAACCTTTCGGTACCGGCTTGTCGTAGAGACGCCCAAGACTTGGCTGCTCATGAATCTCGAGGCCCACGCCATGACCCAGGCCATGATTGAAGTACTCCCCATAGCCCGCGTCCGTGATGACCTTGACGGCAAGCTCATGGATATCTCTCCCCTTGCAGTCGGGCTTCAAGGCGGCGGCACAGGTCTCGTGCGCGAACCGGACGACATCGTACACCCGCCTCTGTTCCTCGCCCGGCTCCCCCACACAGACCGTACGCGTCATATCGGAGTGGTAGTCCAGGTAACCCGCCCCGTAGTCCATGACGACCATGTCGCCCTCTTGGATGATGTAGCCGCTGGGACGGGCATGGGGGTTGGCGCCGTTAGGACCCGCTGCGACGATGGTCTCGAACGAGAGGGCGTCAGCCCCGTTTGCAAGCATGAAGCTCTCGAGCTCAGCCCTCAGCTGCTGCTCGGAGAGACCCGCCCGTATGAATCCACAGATGTGCTCGAAGGCGAGGTCGGTAATGGCCTGTGCCCTCCTCATGAGCCCGATCTCGCTCTCGCTCTTGACGATGCGCAGCCTCACGATGTCCGAGTGCAGACGCGGCAAGAGGCAGGCTATGCCGCGAGCCGAGCAGGCGACCTTGAGGTCGTCGAGGAAAGACACGCTCGCCGTGTCCTCGATGGCGACGACGCGGGCACGGTCGGACTCGATGCGGGCGGCTGCCCACTCGGGGGCAGCTATGGTCTGCATGTCAATCAGCCACGAAGAATCCTCTCCCATTCGCTCCAGGAAGCTGTTGTAATAGCGCGAATCCGTATGCAGCCTAAGACTGTCCTGCGTGACGAAGGCAACATGAGCCGGCTCGTCGTCAAAGCAGCGCACAGCACCGGTCAGCCAACGCAGGTCAGGGTTATTGCGCAGGATGATAGCGTCATAGCCGCGCTCGGTCATGAGGTCGCGAACGCGCTGCACGCGCCTGGCAAGTTCCTGCTGATCGTTCATGAGCGTCCCCTCTCGCCATATGTCTATGTCCAAGTATATGCGTACGAACTGAGAATACAATCCTGCGCCAGCGCAGCTCATCCACAGCGAGGCTTAGCCGATCGCCCTCGACGTGCAGAACGCCTTGAGGTGCTCGCCGAGCAGCGTATCCGTCACGTTGGAGAGGCGCACGCAACCCAAGCGCTGTGGCAGTGCCATCTGTAGGCGCCTCGAGCGCACGAAACACTCCTCCTTGAAGACCGCGAGTAGCCTGTCCGCATCAAGGTCAGCTTCCACTTGAGCAAGGCCAAGGCGATCGAGCAACTCGTCTTGGGTAAAGACGTCATCGACGGGGAGCGTTCCCTCTCCCGCCGCAATGCGCGCGGAGAAGCGCATACCCTCAGCAAGCAGCGTCGAGCCTGCAGCATCAAAGAGCTGCGAGATGGCGCGCGGCAGCTCGCTGGCATAGTGCAGAGACTGCCGCACGGCAAGCGCGGTAGACGAGACGAGGCGTCCCCTCGTCTTGAGCGTATCGACGACCTGCTCCTCGAGCGCCAAGACGTCGCCTTCGACAATGTCGAGACTCCGATCCCAAAGACGCGAGAAGCTCTGCTCGGAGTCCGCCATAGCGGTTACGACCATGAGGGCGAGAGCCTCCCTTACCCGCTCGTCCCTAAGGGCAAGCTCTATGTGATCAAAATCGACCAAAAGGTAGTGACACCATGGCCTCACCTCGAGCATCTGTGCGTGACCGGCCGCATCAAGACCCCTCGGTGTCGGCACAGCCTCAATGGCGCAAACAAGGTCTGTTGCCACACCCGCAAGCGGTGTGCCCGCGCACCAGCTTCCACACACAGCGGACAGAAGCGAGAGCAAATCGCAATCGCCCACCGCGACCACGAGATCATCGGCCGTAATGCCCGCCTGAGCGAGGGAGTCAACAAGCTGCGTGGCCTCACTGAGGCAGCGCATCTCTCCCGTTTCGCTCAGCGTGATACCGGCCACCTCAAAGCCCTCCGAGCTGAGCTCCCTGCGCGTCAGCTCGACGAGTTCCTCATCTGTGGTGGCTGTCACGAGGGCGGCACGACGGGGTCTCCCGACTGCGGCCCTGAAGAGGGAGCCCGCCTCACCGAGGATGACCCCATGGCCGAGGCGGGCATCGCAGGCTCCCCCCGAGGCCGAAACCCACTGCCTCACTGCCTTGAGTCCCTCGCTCACAGCAGCCCCTCCTCCCACAAGAGCGCACCCGCCATCGAGCAGACCTGGTCGAACGTCTTGTTCCTAATGTCAAGGGTGAGGTCAGCCTCACGTTGATAGAGCGGGTAGCGGTATCGATAGAGCTCACCCGCATCCTTCGCACAGCGAAAGTCGGGTCGCAGCTCTGGATGGCGAATCTGCCTCAGCGAGTCCTCGAGGTCGCCGTCGAGAAAAACGATCGTACCCATCTGATGCATGAGCCTGCAGGACTCCCTGCCCTCGACGATACCACCTCCGCAGCTCACCAGAAGTGACTTGCGCTCGGCAAGACCCCGCAACACCGCCGCCTCGTCCCTGCGAAAGCAGTCCTGCCCATCCTCGGCGAAGATGTCACAGACGCTCTTGCCACGCGCCCTCTCCACGAGACGGTCGGTATCAACGAAGCTGCGCCTGAAGAGCGCGCCGAGGTTACGGGCCAAGGTAGACTTGCCCGCTCCGAGAAACCCGATAAAGAAGATGTGGTCGCAACCCTCGTGGACCACATACCCTTGTCCCTGCCCATTCATATATCATGCTCCAACGCTCTCATTACCCGAGAGCGATTCTAGCATCGCAGGGCTTCTGCGCAAGGGAAGTATCTCGCCTTCGTCACTCGCCCTCAAAGATCTTGCCGCTCAGAAGCATCGACTCGAAGATGCGCAGGATGTGCGTATACCACAGATCGCTCGTCGACTGCGGCCTCACGAGGATGGTGCGAACGCCAGCAAGATTGCCGGCAGCGATGTCGGTGTAGAGCTGGTCACCGATGAGGACGGCTTCCTCTGGTCCCACACCCATCTTGTCCAAGGCGCAGCGCACTGCAAATGGGAAGGGCTTCATCGCATGGTGGATGACCTCGCTCTTAAGCTCACGAGCCGACCTGATGACCTCACTTGAATGAAAGTTGTTCGAAACCATACAGGTCCTGAGCCCTGCGGCATGGGCACGATCGAACCATTCGAGGACCGCTCCCGGCGCCTGCTTTGTGCTCCTCGGCACGCAGGTGTTGTCCCTGTCAAAAAGAACGCAACGGATGCCCACCCTCTTGAGCTCATCCACATCCACGAGATCGATGGAGGCAATGTAGCGCCCAGCGGTAAAGATGCCCATCTTATCGCGTCCTAGTCGTCCTGAGACCGCTCAGAGCCCCCCTGGGCGTCACCTGGACCTGATGACGCATCCTTGTCTTGGCCGATTTGATCCTGCGCGTTTTGGTGCTTACCTTGGGCGCTCTGGATGGCCTGCTCATGCTGCTCATAGGTTTCGGAGAACACGTGCTCGTCCTCGGTGATCCAGAAGAAGTAGTAGTTCGTGTCCGCAGGGTCCATGGCCGCCCTGATGGACTCCATACTGGGGGTGCAGATGGGAGTCGGCGGAAGCCCCATGTGGAGATAGGTGTTGTAGGGACTGTCCACCTTGAGGTCGGCAGCGGTGACCTCTCCGCCTGTCACGTAACCCATCGTTGCGTCGCTCTGCAATGCCATCCCCGTCTTCAGACGGTTGTACATGACCGACGAGATCTTGTAGCGATCATCGTCGTCTAAGGCCTCCTTCTCTATGATAGAGGCAAGTTTGAGGATGTCGTAATCACTCATCGTGACGTTATATTTTTGCTGTATGAAAGCCTCCGCTGATCCCATGTCCAATTTCCTGAATTCGACTTGATGCTGATCAAGCATCGCACGGATCACGCCATCCGCAGAGACCTCCTTGCCCCCAAAGTCATAGGTCTTGGGAAAGAGGAAGCCCTCAAGCGAGTCGTCTGCGACGTCGGCGAGAAACGGATAGTCACCCGCATAGTTCGACGCCTTTGCCTGTGCAAGGAAGTCATCCTTCGGTATACCCAGAGCGTCTTGGGCGGTAGCAGCCACCCTCGTGACAGTGAGCCCCTCGGCGATCGTGAGCCTCTCGGACGAGGAGTTGGGACCTGCTACGAGCTGCCTCACGATATCATTGATGTCAGAGCCGGCAATGAAGTCGTAATTTCCACTCTTCATGCTCGTGCTCGCGTTCTGGTCCTTGACCGCCTTCTTGAAGTCAGCGGTGCTGGTGATGACACCACCGTCCACGAGGATCTGGGCGATGTCTGCGGTGCCTGCACCCGAGGGGATGGTGACCGTAACGACCTCACCGGGGTTGGCGACGGTCGTTGGTCTATCCATATGCGCAAACAGCCGAGAGACACCTGCGATGGCACCGGCGATGACCACCACGGCCACAACCGCGACGATGAGAATGATGCGCCTGTCCACGTTTCTTCGAGGACCCCAAAAGCCGCCCTCACCCCTGTGCACGATCCTTCGCGTAAGCCCGGCAATCCTCGGCTTGTTTGGCTCACGGGCGCTTGTCGAGGGCTGCCCGCTCCCTCCCCTCGGACGGGGCCGTACCGCCCACAGTGAGTCGCCTTGATTCGATGGCCGCACAGCCCGGCTCGTACCGCCTTGGGTCAAGACACCACCTGTGTTGGATCGTGACGAAACAGAACTTTTCTGCCGCTTTTTTTCAGCCATCAGAGCCACCTTTACCATCATGCATATCAAGCCATGTCTGCAAGAACAGGGAGGCAGCAACCATATCCACCCTGCCACGCATGCTCTTCTCGCTGTAACCTTCTTGTCTTAGGATACGCTTGGCCTCCGCAGAGCTCAGGCGCTCATCGACAAATTCCAGAGGAAGGCCGCAAGCTTGAGCGATCGTGCGAGCTTGCCCCATGACTCTCCTTGACTGGGGACCGTCCGTCCCAGAGAGCGTCTTAGGACAGCCGCATACGAGCAACTCGGGTTCGTAGTCCTCAAGAATGCGCCTGAAGCTTTTGGCCTGGCCGAGCACCTCGGACGCGGATAGGACCCTCACAGGGCACGCGATGGTACCCGACGCGTCGGTCGCGGCGATGCCGATACGCACCTCCCCGATGTCTAGGGCAAGCACCCTCATGCGCTGGGCATGCGCACGCCAGCTTAGGCGGCAAGCAGGGACTTGGCCTGCGCAAGTGCCCTGTCTATGCCCGTGGGATCAGACCCGCCCGCCTGGGCCATCCCAGCCTTGCCGCCACCTCTTCCCCCAACCGTACCTGCCAGCTTTTTGATGATGTTGCCGGCATGGAAGCCCGCATCGACGGCTGCGGCGGTTCCAGCAGCGAGAAGGGCAACCCGTCCATCGGGTGTCGTCGAGGCCACGACGCAGGCGACGGCACCTCCTCCCATGGAGTCGCGGATACTGTCCCAGACGCCTCTGAGCTCCTTGCCCGTGGGACCCTCGAGCCTCAAAAAGACACAGCGGTAGCCCTCAAGCTGGACCGCAGCTTCTGCCAGCGAGGAGAGCTGGCCCGCCGACGCACCGAGAGTGGCCTCAGAGAGCTGCCTCTTTGCGTCGCGAAGCTCCCGCTCCAGGGACTCGACACGCGCGAGGACGTCGATGGGACGGCTCTTGAGCACGGCTGCCACCCGATCGAGCTGCTGCAAGCGCTCATCCACGTACTCAATCGCGCCGACGGAGGTCACAGCCTCAAGGCGACGAGCGTTCGAGCCGACCGATCCTTCCGAGACGATCTTGAAGAGACCAAGCTCAGCGGTGTTTCTCGCGTGCGTGCCTCCGCAAAGCTCGCGGGAGAAGGGCTTCTCGCCCTTGCCGGTAGAGACGACACGCACGACATCTCCGTACTTTTCGCCAAAGAGCGCTACCGCGCCAGAGGCCTTGGCCTCCTCTATGCCCATCACCCGCGTCACCATGGGCTCGGCAGCAAAGATCTCTGCGTTGACCATATCCTCGACACGTCCAAGCTCGTCGGGGGTCATGGCCTCGAAGTGCGTGAAGTCGAAGCGCAGGCGATCTGGCGCCACGAGCGAGCCAGCTTGGCTCACATGATCGCCGAGAACCTCCTTGAGCGCCGCGTCCAAAAGGTGTGTGGCCGTATGGTTCCTGCGTATGAGCTCGCGCCGATCGTGGTCCACGACCGTATCGACCGTATCGCCTGCTTCCAGCTCACCTGACACCACATTGGCTATGTGTGACACAAGCCCACCCTCATGATGCTTCGTATCGGTCACAACAAGCTCCGTAGCCTCGCCGACGAGCTTGCCGGTATCGCCTACCTGACCGCCCATCTCGCCATAGAAGCTCGTCCTATCGAGGATGACCTCAACCCTCTCACCCGCCGCCACATGAGTGATCTCTCTGCCGTCCGTATCCACCATGGCGAGCACCTTGGCGCTGCGGCAGATATCCGAGTCGTAGCCCTCGAAGAGCGTCTCGGGAAGCTTGTCCGAAAGGCCCACCCAGACGCTCGCAGCCTTACCCCACGCGTCCCTGTTCGCGCTCGCCCGAGCACGCTCTCGCTGCGCCGCCATCTCGCGGTCAAAGGTCTCCATGTCGACACCGTGTCCTGCGCCCTCGCAGATCTCGCGCGTGAGGTCGATCGGAAAGCCATAGGTATCATGTAGCTTGAAGGCAAGCTCGCCAGGCAGGTCAGCACCCGCAGCAAGTCTCGTGAGCTCAGACCCCAGGCTTGCCTCGCCCGCGTCGAGCGTCGCGCCAAAGCGCTCCTCCTCGGCCAAGATGATGCCGTCTATCAGGGGTTGGTTATCCGTCAGCTCGGGATAGACGTCGGCCATGAGGCGTATGACCTCATGACTGTAGCGGGCAAGGAAGCTACCTCGAATGCCCATGAGCCTGCCGTGATAGACCGCACGACGCAGCAGACGGCGCAGGACGTAGCCACGACCCTCATTGGAGGGTAGGATGCCGTCAGCGATCATGAAGGTCACGGCACGGGAGTGATCAGCTAGGATGCGCAGGCTCCTATCGGTGGCCACGTTCTGGTGGTAGCGCAGCTTGGCGAGGGCCTCCCCCACGCCGATCAGGTCCCGCAACACATCACCATCGTAGTTCGATCCCTTGTGCTGCATGATCGCGGCAATGCGCTCGAGGCCCATGCCCGTGTCGATGTTGCGATGCGGCAGCTCCGGCATCGAACCGTCCTCCTGGCGGTCATACTGCGTGAAAACGAGGTTCCAGAACTCAAGGTATCGATCGCCGTCATCGCCCGGCTTCACACCCGCAAACTCAGGTCCCTGATCAAAGTAAATCTCGGAGCAAGGGCCACAGGGGCCCGTGGGGCCCGCTGCCCAGAAGTTGTCCTCGACGCCCAGGCGAGAGATATGATCGGGACTCACGCCCTGAGCCTCCCAGAGCTCGGCTGCCTCGTCATCATCCTCGAAGACCGTCATGTAGAGGCGATCCTTTGGAAGCCCCAGATGCCTGGCGTCCGTGATGAACTCGAAGGCCCAAGCGATGGCATCGGCCTTGGTGTAGCCGCCGAAGGAGAAGTTGCCGAGCATCTCAAAGAAGGAGAGGTGACTGGAGTCACCGATGTTCTCGATGTCGTTGGTACGCAGGCACTTCTGACAGGAGCAGGCACCGATCTCCCTCATGGTCTTAAGACCCTGGTAGTACTCCTTGAACTGGTTCATTCCGGCATTCGTCAAGAGCAGTGAGGGATCCTCGGGGATCAACGGAGACGAAGGATAGAGCGCGCAACCCTTGTTCGCAAAGAATCTCAGGAAGTCATCACGGATATCCGCAGTCGTCATTGTCTTGTAGTCGTCACCGCTCATATCGCTCCTCATGTCATACCCAGCAGGACCGTCACATGACAGTCACCGCCCAAGCGCTCAGGTCCAGCCGACAATGATACGCGCAAACGTGCCCCTCTTCTCAAGACGACCTGTCAATGCGTTAGCTTCGTGAAGCCGCATGTGTATAACGTGAAATGTTCGTCTTGGCAGACGGCCCTGAGCACCCGCCCCACGCGGAGCTACATGCCCCTTCCCTCCGGGTCTATCTTCTCCTGGAGCTTCCTCAAGGTCCTCCGCAGCAGCCGCGAAACCTGCACCTGCGAGATACCAAGCTTCTTTGCGATCTCGACCTGCGTGAGCCCCTCGATAAAACGCATGCAGATGATCTCCTGCTCGCGGGGGGAGAAGTCGCGAATGGCCTCCTCTATAGCCAAGCGGTCATCCGACAGAGCCAGCTCTTCGTCCTCCGAGACGTAGCGATCGATAACCGACGGCGCATCGTCCTCACCGGACGGACCGCCTTCAAGCGGCACCGAGCTATAGGCACTCGACGACTCCATGGCCTCGAGCACCTCGTCTACCGTGGTGTTGAGCGCAGTCGCCACCTCCTCGACAGAGGGTTCCCGCTGCAGCCCTTTTGTGAGTTCCTCCTTGGTCTGGTTAACCTTACTCGAAAGCTCCTGCAAGCGCCGTGGGACGCGAACCGACCAGCCCTTGTCGCGAAAGTGGCGACGTATCTCGCCGAGGATGGTGGGCGTCGCAAAGGTCGTAAACTCAAGCCCACGCGTCGGGTCGAAGCGATCCACCGCCTTGATGAGCCCAATGGTACCCACCTGGATGAGGTCATCGAGGGGCTCTCCCCTGCTCTTGAACTTGGAGGCGAGAAAGCGCACGAGGTTGAGGTGGCTCATCACGAGCTGCTCGCGCGCGTCATCATCACCCTCCTCCTTATAGCGACGGAAGAGTTCGCGGGTCCTGTCCTTATCCCACGCGAGCTTGCCTTTGGGGACCCGTCGCGAGAGCCGACGCCGCGACGCCGGGATCGGCTCTGTCCTCTCGTCTACCCTAGGCATTGACACCGTCCGATTCCATCATTCGCTTGACCACATGAAGCGTATTGTCATCCGTCACGGTAAAGTCGTCGCAGATGGCGGAGAGCAGCAGCTCGACGAGACTGAGGTCAACACCTGCGGCCTCTATCTGCTCGTCATGGGCGTCACCGAGTGAGAAGTCTATGGATACCGATCCGTCACCAAGTGCGAATGTCATGTCACAGGCAGCGGGCTTGGTAGCACAGCTGTAGACGAACCCCTCCTCGGCAACCATGCGTACGTCCTCGACGTCATCGATGCCCATGCCGCTGACGACGGCCAAGCTCGAGGCCATCATGCGGACGGACCTGGCGTAGCGTGCCTCAGCGGGGACGCAGAGGCGAACGACCGAATCTTGCATGAACGTACTCCTTACTCTGCTGTGTCCTCGCCACGGCCATGATTTGCGGTAGCTGTGCCTTCGCCTGCGGAAGTCTCACCATAGGTGATGTAGCCCGAGTCCTTGGCTGTCTTGGACGCCTGCGATTTTGCCTGACCAGACGCCTCGCCCAGCGCAGGAACTCCCTCGGCTGTCCCTCTTATGCGAGACGCTTCGGGGGCAGCCTTGCTCTTAATGCGATCGATGACCCCGTTCACGCTTGATGCAGCGTTGTTGGCAACGTGCCCCACGGCAAGACTGACGCCTGCGGCGGTACCCGACACCTCAGAGACGTCTCCCAGTATGTCATTTACCTTGTCGAGGCCAATCGTCACCTCATCCATCAGGACATTGGCGCGCGTGAGAAGGGGATCCACACGCTTGGCAGAGGGCTGCAGATCATCCAGCACCCCGTCAAGCTTAGAGATAACGGGTTGCGTCTGCTCGAACGTCTCGTTCGCAGAGCGCGTAAGTTGGATTACAGAGCTGCGAGTCCTGCGGGCAGTGAGGGCGAGCTCAACGAGCACCCAGATTCCCGCAGCGATCAGAACGAGTAACAGGATGCTCATAGGATCGACTTGCATGGCCACGCCTTTCTCTTCTCGTCTCTGTCTGCGCGGGGCAATCCTTGGCACAGCTGCGACTCATTTTAGCAGAAGCAGAGTCCCCCGACCGTTGGCGCATCATAGCCGCGCCACCAGTATCTTTGCTTCACCTCTTGTGCATGCCATCGTCATCCTGCGAGGCAGAGCGCTCACCTGAGGGCGACTCCGAACGGTCGCGAGCACTCGCATCGATGCGCCATGCCTCCCAACCACGCGGACCCGGATGATAGAGCGAGCCGCGCTCAAGCCCCTCGGGCAGATAGCGCTGCTCCACCCATCCGGCAGGGTAGTTGTGGGGATAGAGGTAGCTGCCATAGGCCTCTGAGCCAGGGCGATGCCGATCGCGCAGGTGGCTGGGCACCTCCCGACGAGGACCCTCTCGCACCTCCAAAAGGGCCGCATCGATGCCCGCCTCGGCGGCATTCGACTTAGGCGCAAGCGCCATGTAGATCGCGGCCTGCGCCAGGTTGATGCGGCACTCCGGGTAACCTATGACCTCCGCCGCCCTAAAGGCCGCTGACGCGATGAGCAGGGCCTGGGGGTCGGCGTTGCCGATGTCCTCCGAGGCGAGGATGAGGATGCGCCTGGCGATGAACTTAGGGTCCTCACCCGCATCGATCATACGGGCGAGCCAGTAGAGCGCCGCGTCGGGATCGCTGCCCCGCATGGACTTGATGAACGCCGAGATGATATCGTAGTGCATGTCTGCGGCCTTGTCATAGGCAAGGCCACGGCGTGGGTTTGCCTCGCGCACATGATCGAGTTCGATCGAGACGGGATGCTCTGGTGAGGCAAGGTCCATGTCACCCTCTGGGGCAGCCATCTGGCTCGCCAGCTCGAGCGAGGTGAGGGCAGCACGGGCGTCGCCGCCCGCGAGCGTGATGATCTCGTTCAAGGCCTCGTCTTTGATCGCGAAAGCGCCCCTCAGGCCATCCTCATCTGCGAGCGCACGACGCAGGAGCTCACGCAGGGAGGCGTCGTCCAGAGGCGTAAGCTCGATGACGCGCGAGCGGCTGATGAGGGCGGAGTTAACCTCAAAATAGGGGTTCTCGGTCGTGGCGCCGATAAGGATGACGGTGCGGTCCTCGACGGCATGCAGAAGCGCGTCCTGTTGGGAGCGGTTGAAGCGATGGATCTCGTCCACGAAGAGGATGGTGCGCCGACCCTGCATGAGCAGACGGTTCTTCGCCGCATCCACCTCGCGACGAAGGTCCTTGACCGTGCCCGTGATGGCTGACACCTCCACGAACTTTGCGTGGGTCGTGTTGGCGATGATATGGGCGAGCGTCGTCTTGCCCGTACCGGCAGGACCGTACAGGATCAGCGAAAAGAGCGTATCGTGCTCGATTGCGCGACGCAGCCACGAACCCTCTCCCACGGCCTGCGCCTGGCCCACGTAGCCATCCAGGGTATACGGCCTCACGCGAGCGGCCAGGGGCGCGTTCGCCTTGCGTCTACTTCGCTCGATGTCCGAGAATAACGTGTCCATGGCAGCCATTCTATAGCATGGGCAGTCAGAGCGAGCCAGCAGGGAGAGCCCCCTTGGGCGTTGCGGCTACGGCGACAGCATGGCCACAGGACGTCCTGGTGTACCATTGCGTGCATGAAACGCGGCGGGCATGCTGGTTAGCGTCGGGCGCGACCAGCCTACGTGACCCATTCGGTCAGATGCGACGGGGGTATCCCATGAGAATCAAAGCCATCAAACTCACCCCTCTTCAGGAGGGGCTCTTCTTCTTCATCACGGGGACCATCCTTCTTATAGCCGCACTTTTTGCATGTGTCCAGTGGTCAGCTGACTTCTCTTCAGGCGCCACGGTGACAGCCGAGATTGAGCAGATACGGAGAGAGAGGGGGACGACCATCGATGACGAGTATCATTATGTGGCCTACGTGCGCTACACTTACGAGGGCGTGACGTACGACCACATACCCCTGTACAACTTCTCCTCGTCCATGCGGGAGGGAGATTCCGTCGAGCTGCTGATAAATCCCACTAACCCGCGAAGGGTTAACACGAGCTGGTGGGGCATGCCCTTCATCTTCGCCCTCGCCATAATCATGTGCTCCTTCTTCATCGTACGTGGCCTCCTCTTCATTGTACATGCCAGGCCCCAACGGAAATGAGGGGACTCATGGTCCATGGCAGTCAGAGCGAGCCAGCAGGGAGAGCCCCCTTGGGCGTTGCGGCTGCGACGACAGCATGTCCACAGGACGTCCTGGTGTACCATTGCGTACATGAAACGCGGCGGGCAGGCTGGTTAGCTTCGGGCGCGACCAGCCTACGTGACCCATTCGATCAGATGCGACGGAGGTATCCCATGAGAGTCGAAGCCATCCAACTCACCCCGCTTCAGGAGGGACTCATCTTCCTCATCACGGGGACCATCCTTCTTATAGCCGCACTTTTTGCATGTATCCAGAGTTCAGTGGAATTCTCTTCAGGCGCCACGGTAACAGCCGAGATCGAGCAGATACAGAGAGAGACGACCGGCGACGGCGAGGATCATCATGTGGTCTACGTGCGCTACACCTACGAGGGTGTGACGTACGACCACATACCCCTGTACAGCTACTCCGCGTCCATGCGGAAGGGAGATTCCATTGAGCTGCTGATAAATCCCGCTAACCCACGAAGGGTCGACACGACCTGGGGCATGCCCTTCATCTTCATCCTCACCATAATCATATGCTCCTCCTTTATCGTGCGTGGCCTCCTCTTCATTGTACATGCCAGACCCCAACGGAAATGAGGGGGACTCATGGTCCATGGCATGCCGCTGACGTGCCAGCCTCGTGGCACGTGCCCTCACAGCTTTGTGCGGGCCCTGTCCTTTCCCACCGCAAGGGCCACGACAAGGAGGGCAGCCGCGAACAGGAGCACGACGCCCACATTGGCAAGGAGGGGCAGCACGCGCTCAGGCGTCACGTCCACCATGCTGGCAGCGCCCCTTATGGCCTCGGTTGCCCAGAACGCCGGCGTGAAGTGCGCGACGGCCACAAGCTCGTCAGGCAGGTAGCTCATCGAAACCCACGCGCCACCCAAGAAAGACAGCGTCATGCCCAGTAGGTTCGTCAGGCCATTGATGGCGTTTTCGGGAATCTCCAGCTGTCCCAAGAGAAAGCCGACGGCCACTGCGAAGAGGGTATAGGCACCGAGCGCCGCAGCGACTATAGAGAGCTGGACGGATGACGTCACGAGCGCGCCGCTCGCAAACGCCAGCACGTTGAGGCCGAAGACCCAGGCCCACGCGATAAGGCCGACAAGCAGGCACAGCGCGAGGAGGGCGACGCTCATGCGCCGGGGGCTCAAGGCAGAGACGAGCCGCCTCGCGCGGACACCATCCTCGTTAAGGCTCGCCATGAGCATGGCGATGCAGGCGACGGGACCCTCGAAGATGGGGTAGGTCGCAAAGGCACAGGACAGAGAGAGTGACTCTGGCAGGGGCGTCGCCTGCTGTCGCACGATGCTCATGCGCACGTTGTCCTTTGCCGCCTCCCGCGCCATGGCAACGATATCCTCCTGGCTTTCGCCCAGCGTGGCCGCCAGTCCATAGAGGTCGTTTGCATAGCCTTTCGCAGAGATGTCGACGAGCGACCCCGTACCGGAGCGATACGAGACGTAGGTCTCGAGGTCAGGTGCATCTGCGCCACGAGCGGCAGCAGACATCAGGCCCCCTCCCCACCCCTGGGGGATCACGAGGACGTACGAGCAGCTGTCCTTTGCGACTGCGTCCTGAATCGCGCGTCTGTCATCCGCAAGCTCCTGCGCATCATTGTCTGAGAGCAGCTGCTCCTTGAGGGCAGACGAGAGGGGTGAGGCGTCACGGTCGATGACTGCGACGCGCACCCTCTCGTGATGCCAGCTACCCACAGTGCTCTCAGCTGACCCGAAGCCGATGAGGACTCCCGTCACCGAAAAGATGACTACGTACGCGAAGAGCATTGCCCTGTGCCTCCACGCGATCGTAAGGCAGGTCCTAAAGCTTGACACGGGCAATCCTCCTCATTCGCAGCAGCGCAAGGACAAAGAAGGCCACGGACGTCCCCAGAAGTGCAAGGCAGCTCATGGCAAAGGGCTCGAGCGTGTCGTAGTACAGAAGCGAGAAGAAGGCGTGGGTCATCTGCCACAGGGGGTTTACGTGGCAGGCGAGCGGAAGTCTTGCCTCGATCGTATCGGCAAGGCGCTGGCTTGCCGTGCCGTACAGGCCCGTGAAGAGCGAGAGCAGGGCCACGAGTGCCGAAAGGAGGGAACCTCTGCCCAGACGACCGAGCGTCCCGAAGAGCGAGCCTGTGGCGCAGGCGGCAAGCGCACAGACGGCGAGTGCAGCCACGACAAGGGGCCCGCGAGGACCAAAGTCCACACCACAGACCCAGCGCATAAATGCCGCCAAGAGAAGCAGTGACACAAGCTCACAGACCCACGCGCCCACGAGCACGCCCAAAAGGACCTTCCACCGTGCGATGCCGGCAAGCGAGACGCGCCCGCCCACCGGCGTCGAGCCCGCCTGCGTGCTCTTGACGGCATGGCAGGCAAACACCATGCCCATACCTGCTGCCATACCCAAAAGGGCAAAGTAGTAGCGCACGGACGGGTCGGGTGAGCTCTCCGTCACCTTGAGCTGTCTCGTTTTCACGGCATCCGTGCGAAGGGCAACGCGAGCGCCCCCCTCCGCAGCCGCCTCAGGCTCTCTGGCGGCGAGGCGCGCCTGCACACCCCGCGCGTGAAGGTAGTCGTCAAGCACCGCCTCGAGCACCGCCGGCTGCAGCTCACCGTTCATGCGGGAGGCCACGTGAAGCTCGGCTGTGCCGTCTGCATCCACACGCAGGTAGGCGTCAATGGCATTCGAGTTCGCCGCCTCGATTGCCGCGTCCTCGTCCTCAAAGCCCGTGATCGTGGCAATGCGGGGATCCGCGTTCTCCTCGCTTATGGCGTCCATGGTCTTGGAAAGACCGGGGGCAGCCGCGTAGTGGTCATCCTCGACGATGCCAAGGCGTGTGGTGACGTCGGCATAGGCTCCGTTCAGGCCCGAGAACGCCGCTATGAAGAGAAGGCAGAGCACCAGCGGAAACAGGAGGGTCCCCCACAGGAGCGCCCTCTCTCGCACAAGCGAGATGATGCAGGTCTTGCAACTGGACAGCATGGCCTCTCCTCACGCCTCGTCGCGCAGCTCGCGCCCGGTAATCTCGAGGAAGACCTCGTTGAGCGTCGGCGGCTCGGAGAGCACGCGTCCATAGGAGGCACCAGCTGCGGTGATGGTCGCAAGGACGTCCGCAAGGTTGTGCCTTCCGGCGAGGCACTCCACATGGAGCACGCCGTCCTCCAAGGTGGCCGCACGCACGTGATCGAGCCGGCGCACGCGCTCCACGAGCTCACCCGGCGCCCCGTCCAGCTCCACCACGACCTTCTCACCGGTGCCTATCAAGGCCTTGAGCTCCTCGACCGTGCCAGAGGCGATCTTGCGTCCGTGGTCCATGATCATGATGAGACTGCAGAGTTCCTCAATCTCCTCCATGTAGTGGGAGGTATAGATGACCGTCGAGCCCGCCTCGTTGAGCCTGCGAATGCCTTCCAAGATGGCATTCCTGCTCTGGGGGTCCACCGCGACCGTGGGCTCGTCCAAGATGATGAGCTCGGGCCTGTGGGCGATGCCGCAAGCAATGTTCAGACGGCGGAGGAGACCTCCCGAAAGCTTCTTGGGCCTGAACCTCTCGAAGCTCTCGAGTCCGACAAACGCGATCGCCTCGTCGACCAAGGTTCGACGACGAGCGCGATCGCGCACGTACAGGGCACAGAAGCTGTCGATGTTCTCACGCACCGTGAGCTCCCTGTACACGGCTACCTCCTGAGGCACCACGCCGATGCGACGCTTGAGCCCATAGGACGTCGGCGTCATGCTCTGACCGAAGACGGAGATACTGCCATGGTCATAGCGAAGCAGCTGTAGGATGCAGTTGATGGCAGTGGTCTTGCCTGATCCATTGGGACCAAGGAGGCCAAAGATCTCACCTTGCCTGACGCTCAGGTCCAGATGGTCTACGGCGCACAGCTCCCCATAGCGCTTCACGAGCTTGTCGACACGCACGACCTCTTCGGCTGCCATACAGATCCCCCTCGTCTCGTTCTTATGCGCCCATTCTCGCAAAGGGTCGACGGATGGGGAAGTGAGCGCCGTCACGACCAGCCCGGCGACAGCCATGACAAATGTCACCCGTCTTGCCGAGACACGAGCCCTGGACTGCCCCTACAATGGTAGACATGGAGAAGACCATGGACAGAAGCTGCATCCTCGCGCTGTGCGTCTGCCTGAGCATGCTGGGGAAGGCGACGGGCACGGTACCGGTCGCCTGCCTCGTCGTGAGCGTCGGGGTGACCTTTGCCTGCGATCTTACGCAACGGCGACTCAGGCTCGCGACAGAGCGTGCACTGGTGGTCCTTGGCGTGACACTCGCCCTCGTCCCGGGAGGGATGTACTGCCTGCCTCTGCTTGTCTTCGAGCTCGCGCGCATCGGTAGTCGTGCGATGCGGCTGCCGTGGGCCCTCACCCTTATCGCGGCGGTGCTCATGGGGCGAGCGGGCACGCCGACGCTCGTGGCAGCCGTGCTCGCGACGGTGTCTTTCGCCTCCCTGCTTGCAGAGCGGCAGCGACGCCTTGACACCGTCACAGGACAGCTTCATGAGGTTGAGGACAGGCTTTCCGACACGATCATCGACCTGCAGACGAGAAACCACGCTCTCGCAGATACCCGCGAGGCCGAGGCGCATGCGGCGACGCTCGCGGAGCGTACCCGCCTGGCCCGCCAGGTCCATGACGGTGTGGGACACAAGCTCACGCGCCTCATCTACCAGGTGGCGGCATACAAAGTGATGCACGGCAACGACGAGGCCATCTTGCAGGAACTCACCGAGATACAGGTAGGCCTCGACGACGCCCTCGACACCCTGCGTGCGAGCGTGCATGCCTTGGAGGATGCGGGCATGGACCTCTCCTGCGAGCTCAACGGACTGGTTGCCTCGAGCTCGGTGAGAGATACCCAGGTCGACTGCGCCTTGGACCATGAGCCCACGCCCGCCGAGACGCGCTGCCTCGTGGCGGTTGCGCGCGAGGCCGTCACGAACGCAGAGCGCCATGCGCGGGCAACATGGATACTACTGCGCGTGAGCGAGTTTCCCGCGCTCTGGCAGCTCGTCATCACAAACGACGGGGTTCCTACAGACATCCAAGGGGACATCCCCGCGCTCTTCGAGAGAGGTATGGGCCTTCGCTCGATGGAAGAGCGCGTGAAAGCTCTGGACGGAACGCTGCGTGTGAGCTCAGGAAAGGGACGGTTCAGGATCTTTGCCTCCATTCCAAGAGGAGCGTCGGCCGCATGAGGGTCATCATCGTGGACGACGATCCCATCGTTGCAAAGTCACTGAGCCTGATACTCTCGGTAGAGGCCGACATCGAGCCCATTGCCACAGGTACGCGCGGGGACGATGCCATCACGCTCTTTGAGGAGTGCCTACCCGACGTTCTGCTCATGGACATCCAGATGCCGGGATGCGACGGCCTCTCGGCAGCGGAAGAGATCCTGTCCAGACACCCCGGCGCACGCATCGTCTTCCTCACGACCTTCTCGGACGACGAGTACATCGTACGGGCGCTCAGGCTGGGAACCCGTGGCTACCTCATCAAGCAGGACATCTCGACCATAGCACCCGCGCTCAGATCGGTCATGGCGGGGCAGGTCGTGCTTGAGGGAGAGGTGCTCGAGCGCGCGACGACGCTCGGTGCGAGGTGCACGAGCGCTGGTGGCACACCACAGCCCGAGATCCTGTCAGTCGAGGGCGCCCTCGTGTCTCTCACGGAGCGGGAGCGGGAGGTGGTGCGCGCCGTGGCGGATGGCCTTGACAATCGCGAGATCGCAGACGCCCTCTGTCTGAGCGCAGGCACCGTCCGCAACCACATCTCATCCATCCTCGCTAAGCTCGGCCTAAAAAACCGCACGCAGATCGCCGTGTTCTTCTATAGGAACTGCTGCTGAGGAGCGGCGAGTCAGAGCCGTAACACCCGGCACTCAAGGGCAGATACGCAGACATCCAGCATCGATGGACCTTATGAATGAAGCTTCGTGAGTTCGTGTGGGTGGGTGGTTGCGTCACCGCCCCGGCGATGTGGGCGTCACCGCCAGGGCGACGGACGCAGGAGTGTACACAGATCGGCGGAAATGGCCTCTCGGTGCCGTTTTGGGGCATTTGTGTACACTGTTGCGCTGTTGTGGACAACCGTGGGGACGCAGGAGTGTACACAGATCGGCCAAAATGGCCTCTCGGTGCCGTTTTGGGGCATTTGTGTACACTGTTGCGTCGCGAGTCACGATACGAATCGCGACGCGATCTGCGCAGGGTGGCACAAGCGCCTCAGCCACCATGGCGTGCCGGCGGCACCTCCTCGCTGGCCCCTCTCGCTTGGTCGGGAAGACAGGCTCTGCGCGAGTGGCGCCGCTGCTAGGTTGGCATCTTCGCCGAGGCGTCAACCCACACGAACCCCCGAAGAGCCCGATATCGTGCTCTGTCTTGGATGGTAAGATGCTGCTGATTGGGTCGCCAGCGTAGCGGTTGGTGCTACCGGCACCACAGGCTGTACGCCAAAGACGGGGTTGCCACATCTAGAGCAAAATCTGGTACCGCACGCAACGAGCTTAAAATCCATGCTCCAAAGGCGCTGCTCCACATCGGGAGGAGCGGCGGCGTCGGATTTCCTACCTCTTGTCTCCCACATACTCGCCCGAGTACTTGGCGTACGCATCCGAGTAGCCAGCCAACCGCAAAGACGAGGCCATGCTCTCTGCCTCTTCCCTATCTCTCCACATGCCCGTCGTAACCACGTACCACTCCTCGTCATTCAGGTTCGACCAATCGGTGGTCAACTCGATGGTCGAGTCAAATCCCTTGGCAGTCATAGATGTGGCACGCTCCATGGCCTCACTTGCCGACTTCGAGGCAAACGTCCATACGCCCCAAAACGGCTCGTGATACCCTGTACGGTATCCTGGGTCTCGCTCGCCTTCGGTAGGTGAGTTCTTTGGTGCACCGCTTGCCGCTGCACCTTGGTCGCTGGCGGAACCTGAACTCTTGCTGCCTGCGTTTTCTGATGGGCTACTGCTCGTCAGATCAGCGCCTGAAGGCTGTTCCTGCGAGGGACGTCCTGGGTTGCTCGTGTGAGTTGATCTGGAATCCTGACTACCTGCGTTTTCTGATGGGCTGCTGCTCGTCAGATCAGCGCCTGAAGACTGTTCCTGCCGCCACCCAACAGAGGCGATGCGGTTGGTGGCAGCGGGCCAGACAAAGAGGTACAGGAGGGACAGGGAGATAGAGAGTACAGAGAAAACGATTGCTACGGTGGCGGCGATTACAGGTCCCCTGCCTCCTCGCCCAGTGCGATCAGGCTCAGCTCGCTCTGCCCCCGTGCGGACAGAAACGGGACTTGCCGCCTGGGTAGGAAAAGCATGATCGACGGCGCCACAGGGCACAGAGGGGTCGGTCGATGCCGTAGGATCTACGGATGCTTGTACAGGCTCCTGCGCGACCGTCGCGTTGGCCACGGCAGCCCGCTGGCCTTCATCGTCCTGCCTCGAATGTCCGCATGACACGCAAAACTGCGCGTCCCGATCCAATTGTGCTCCGCAGTTTGTGCAGAACTCACCAGTTGCCATGGTCATGCCTCGCTCTCGAGTCGGCGTTGAGACTAAGCCCCAGGCTCCTTGGACTCACGCCTTCTTCCGCCAAGCAGATACGTCCCCAGAACGTCCCTGTCAATGAGAAGACAGTGCTCGACGACACGCATAAGCACCTTAAGCACCTCGGCCACCCACTATAGCAGAATACGATCAGGTTCCAAACCAAAGGTTTCGGACCTTGGCGCAACCCGCCCCGCAGCCTGGCGGGCGGTTGCTCGAGCGCATTTGCCCAGTTGAGCCTCTTTTCATAGTGCCTCGCAGCCTGGCGGGCGGTTGTCCCACGCCTCCCGAGTGGTAGCGTAACGAAAAAGCGCAGTTTGTACGATCTCGGGAATCGCAGAGTGCGCTTTTGCGTGAGGGGCTGCAGCCAGAATGCGTCTTTCCGTGAGGGCTTGGGGCCAGAATGCGTCTTTCCGTAGAATGCGCTTTTCCTTACCTGGGCAAACGTCGAGCCGCCTCACGCAAAAGCGCATTCTGCGCAGGCAGCCTCACGCAAAAGCGCATTTTGGCCCGATATGGAGTAAAATGAAGTTGTTCTGCATGTACCACGGCCTGCGTCAACCCGCATGACATGTGTCACACCTCATACTGGAGGGGCATGTCGCAGGGCATAGGCTAACGCTTCTTTGCTTCTAAGCTTGTAGGGAGGGAGGATCTATGGGATCTATGTTGTCGTGGCCTGTAACTCGAAGGTCGGCCATTGCACTGGGCGCCATCCTAGCAACGTCGGGAGACACCCTGCTCGCTGGCTGCTCTCCAAAGGGCACCGCGCCTAAGGGGAATGACGCGAGCGATGCTGATGGCGCCTCAAGGAATGGAGATGTCCCTGCGCAGGGCACACCCGCCGACCCTATGACCACCCGAATTGACTCCACCCTCTCTGCCCTGACACTCGAGCAGAAGATCAACCAGCTCTTCTTCCTTGAGCCCGAGTCGATCTTTCCCGCAAGCCCCGTCGTATCGGCAGGAGACGCGAGTCGTCGGGCACTCACGGAGCATCCAGTAGGAGGCATCTGCTATTTTGGTCAGAACCTCAGGGGTCACGACCAGACTCGCACGATGCTTTCCAACGTCAGGCAATACTCGCAGGACGTCGTGGGCCTACCCCCGTTCATCTCGGTCGATGAGGAGGGCGGCACCGTCTCGCGCATAGGGGGCAAGGGTAGCTTCAACATTCCGAACGTAGGTGACATGCGTGATGTCGGCTCTAGCGGCGACACGCACCAGGCCTTCGAGGTCTCGCAGACCATAGCGAAGTACCTCGTTGAGCTTGGCTTCAACTTAGACTTTGCCCCGGTTGCCGACGTCGTCAATGGCTCGGGCCAGACCATGGCCCGGCGCTCGTTTGGCACAGACGCCCAAGCAGTCGCCCAGATGGTCGAGGCAGCCGTACGGGGATTCACTGAGGGTGGCATCCTATGCTGCGCAAAGCACTTCCCAGGGATCGGCAGTGCGGAGGGCGACCCAGAGGTAGAGCCCATCAGCACGCAAAAGACGATGGAGCAGCTGCAGGCAGAAGAGCTCCTACCCTTTCGGAGTGCCATCGCGGCGGGCGTACCCTTTGTGATGGTGGGGCACTTGGCATGCCCCAAGCTGACTGGCAACGACACACCCGCCTCGCTCTCGAGGGCTATCCAGACGGACATCCTGCGTGCACAACTAGGATTTGAGGGTATTATCATCACGGACTCCCTCAAGATGGGTGCGATCGGCGACCGCTACAATGCCACAGAGCTTGGCGTCAAAGCCCTTGAGGCCGGAGCAGACATGCTTCTGATGACGCCTGACTTCTCAGCCTCATACGAAGGGGTCCTCTCCGCTGTAAGAGATGGGACGCTTGGCGAGGAGAGAATTGACGATTCCCTGAGAAGGATCATCAAGGCAAAGCTTCGCCTGATGGATGCATCCGCATAGGGTGACATGGCTCGGACCCCAAGGGCTAACCCACAGGTGGGGCCTAAGCACGGACGTACGGGGGTGGTTTCATGTATTGCACCAACTGTGGGGCACAGCTTGAAGATGGCACGCTATTCTGCACACAGTGCGGATGCAGGGCAGACGCTCAGGATGACAGCGCGAACGAAACCGGAGCGGCCACCACCATTGCCTCCCCGCTCAGCGCGCAGCCCTCCGCCAGTACCACCCAGGTATCCACCGCAACTCCAATCCAGCCTCCCCTGCCGGCAACCCAGACGTTTGCGCCTCGTAGAGAGGCCTCCGGAGGCCTTGCGGCGCAGGGCTTCGAGCCCTACGCGAACCCCGTCTCCGTCAGCCCCGGAAAACGCAGACGGCGCAAAAGCGGAGCCGCAGTGGCCGGACTCACCATCGCTGGTCTGATGGCCGTGACCGCACTCTCGATAGTCATCCTGCACTACTTTGGTGTCTTGGGAGACCCCGCGTTTCTGAGATTCCTGCCAACGCGAGCAGATCCTGCCGCACGTACCCAGAGTTCTGGAGGCGCGGAAGGGACCAGCTCCCCAAGAAGCGACCTGGGGACGAAGGCCGCCGTACCCAACGTCACCGGCATGACGCAGGAGCAGGCAAGCTCCGCACTCAGGAGCGCTGGCTTCAACGTCGGCACAGTTACAACGAAGGAGGGAAGCGGATCGGCAAAGGGGGTTGTCCTCACCCAGGCAATCAGCGGAGAGGCTGAGAGGGGTGCAACGATAGACCTGGTCGTCTCTGCGGGCAGAAGGATCTATACGGTCGTCCCTGGACAGATGACCTGGCCCGATGCAGAGGCATACTGCGAGCAGCATGGTGGGACCCTCGCGACGGTCACATCACAGGAGGAATGGGATCAGGTCCTCGCAGCCATGAGGGCAGACGGCCGCGAAGTGTACTGGATTGGTGGGCGTCGCGAGATAGATGGAGGTAATTTCACGTGGGTGGATGGCCGGACATTCTCCTTCACGGCATGGGCGACAGGCGAGCCCAACTACCAGACCAACAAGGTCGGCCCAGAGAACTACCTGGCCGTTTACAAGGTGAATGGTCAATATGGCTGGTACGACGACCCCTATGACCTCGACCCCTTCTACAAGGCAAGCGTTATGGCCTTCGTGATGCAGACCGTAGAGTAAGATTCGATCGGGGGCCAGCACATGACAACGCCAACCGGAGACGTGTCACACCCCACATGACAGCCTGAGGAGGCGCCCATGTTTTGTATGAACTGCGGAGCTCAGATTGCGAGTGGCACGAGCTCCTGTCCAAGATGTGGAGCCCCCCTTACGCCTCAGCCTAGAAGCGGGCCACGCTGTCCGAGATGCGGAGGCGAGCTTCCGCCCGGCCAAGCGTTTTGCCCGAACTGCGGATTCATGGCTGCGGGTGCGTCAATGGGAGGACCAACTCCACAGGCCCAATGGACCTGGCAGGGGCAGGGTACCTGGCAGGGGCAGGACGTCCCACAGGCGCAGTCGGTCTTGCAGGGACCAGGCACCCCACAGGCGCAGCAAAGCGCCCTCTCGTGGGCGGCACAGGGCATTGCCGACCAGGTCAATAAGCTGGTGGGCGGTACGAGTCGCGTCGAGCTAAGGTTTAGGGACTTCTTTGACGCCGTACCGAGGCACCATGCGCGCGGCGAGGCAGAGGACCTGTTCATGTGCGGGACCCGTAGCACGACCCCAAGCATCACCCAGGCCGTCACAGAATGGCCCCATCCCTGGCTCTACTCGAGGGTCCTCCTCGTGCTTGGCATCGTATTTCTTGGTCTCGTCATTCTCAGCTATGCGATGAGCGACCCGAGCAGCCTTCCCGGACTGCTGTTCATTGGCTCCATGGCAGTGCCATTCGCGACAGTTATCTTCTTCTTCGAGACGAACGCACCCCGAGACATCAGCATCGTCGAGGTGGTCGCAATCTTCTTTGTTGGGGGCGTGGCGTCCATACTCATGTCATATCCGATAGACGCCCTCTTTCCCGGCTCGGGAGTGGGTGACGTGATACCCTCACTCCTCACCGGCCTCATCGAGGAGCTGGCAAAGATTTCCATTGTTATCGTATTCCTGATGCGCAGAAACAAGCGCGTATACATTCTTGGAGGCATCCTCATAGGTGCGGCGGTCGGTGCGGGCTTCGACATGTTTGAGTCTGCAGGATATGCTTTCGTCAACTTCCTTGAGACATTCATATCCAGTACGTACGATGAGCTTGCAAGCGCCTACATGGCAGGCGTGGGCGACGCGATTCAGATCACCCTGCTAAGGGGTGTGACAACCATAGGTGGCCACGTGGCCTGGGCCGCCATCGAAGGGGGCGCGATAGCGCTCTTTCGGCAGGGCGAGCGACTCGACTTCTCGTATCTTGCCCAACCACAGCTGCTGGGCATCTTTGGCATTACCATCGTGCTCCACGGTGTCTGGGACATGGACATTCCCATCCTCGATAATCTTGAGCTGTTCTATATGACCCCCAAGACGGCACTTCTCATCGCAGTCGCGTGGATAGTGCTCGTCGTGCTCATGCAGCAGGGCCTCCAGCAGGTCAACGAGGAAGCCATGAGGCACAGGAATGTCGCAGCGCCGGTGGGGGCGCCAGCGGGATTTGGCCTTTGATCGCTGCCATGATGGCATTGAGCGCCCACCGACAATCTTGGAGGAATGTGGTTTATGCAAGAGGAGACTTTTCGGCCGACAGAACTATTCGGCGCTGGCCCCGGTGTGCCCTCCTGTCGATGACAAAGCTAAGCCATCGATATTGACATCTCACCCAGCAGATATAAACTAATGCTTGTTTCATGAGACTTTAAAGTCTTTTATCTCACACATGCCTGCATTCAGCCATTTGCAGCACACGTTACAACAGAGAGGAAGACCATGTCATTTTGCTCACACTGCGGAGGTTCCGTTCCAGATTCCGCACGCTTCTGCCCAAAGTGCGGTAGCCCCACTCACATCATGCGACCCACTGCAGAAACCATGGCACCAACAAGCACGTCTGACACGATGGGTGTCGTATCAGCATCTATGACCACAGTTACAACGGCCACCGCGCCTGTAGTGGCCGAGCCAATTCCAACGCCATACAAGGAGCTCGAGTCGACTGTCCAGAGCACTCCCCCTATGGCAGAACAAGTTCCTGAGGAGGAGACGGGCACAGACTCTGCAATCGGCGAGGGTGTGGATACCCAGGATATCACCGTTAACGACGTACCAGAATCAGCGGAGGGGGATGAGGGTACGAAGGCACAGCCATCGACAGACCCCGAAGAATTGGTCGACACAAAGCCCTCGGAACTCGATGAGCCTACGCCCACAAATAGCGAGCTAACTGGCGAGTCGGAGACAAAGCAAGAAGACGAGAAGCCCTTGTTCTCGGAGGCAATCGGCCATGGGGAACATCCCGAGGGTACGGACAGCTCACCTTCGCTCCAGCCCCAAACAGAGACCTTCCAAGCACAGCCGTACTCGCAGGCGCAATCACAGGTACCGTACACTCAAACGCAGACATACCCCCTATCGCACGCACCGAGTCCCTCCCACACCCAAGTCCCTGCCCCCGCACAAGTACTGACGCATGCATCGTACGCGCAATCACAGCAACAACTACCATATCCACAGCAGCAAGCACAGCCACAACTACCATCCCCGCAGCAGCAGCCACAGCCACAGGCGACGATGCAATACGGGCAGCCCAACCCGCAGCAGGCACAGGTGACGATGCAATACGGACAACCCTACCCGCAGCAGGCACTGTACACACAGCCCTACCCTCCGCAGCAGCAGGCATCCTACACACAGGTACAGGTCTTCACAAACTCACAGCCCGCTGGAGGAGGCCCCACAAAGAGCAAGGTGGCGGCTGGACTGCTGGCGATATTCCTTGGCACTCTTGGCATCCACAAATTTTACCTTGGCCGTACGGGCGAGGGCATCCTCATACTCGTGTTGGATATCCTTCTTGGATGGACCTTCATCGTACCAGGCATCGTAGAATTCGTGTGCTTTATCGAAGCCCTCATCTACTTCACGAAGAGTGACGAGGAGTTCCAACGAGACTGCGTGAGGGGATAGGGACCGGTTTGCCTGACCCCCAAGCTAAACGGTCATGGGCTCCACGTAGATCGGAACTACGTAGATCGCCCGGGCGAGAAGGGCGATCGCTATGACAGACGGTGCCGGCCAGGCGTAGGAGGTACGTCGAACACTTATGCGGCGTCCCAGACCGTCCTCGACACCCTCGCCATGAGTGAGTTTGCCGCGCCGTCGGACATGCCGTGCGTCATGATCACGAGCACATAGGGTCTCTTGCCGTACACGACGGCCCCGTCGTGTCGCACGCTATCGAGCGTGCCGGTCTTATGGGCAACGACGGTGCCCGAGGGAACACCCTGAGCGATACCCTCTGAATCCTCCTGCTCCTTGAGCCAGGCCAGCGCGGCCTGGCTTGCCTCAGGACTCACGAGATCGCCTGATGCGACAAGCCTGAGAATCCTTGCCTGGTCACTTGCACTCGTGTAGTTCTCACGCCCGGCGGCGGCCGCCGCCGTGTCCATCATCTTGCGTGCAAGGACGGTCTGCCCGAGGCCCAGCCTAGCGCACTCGTCGTTCACGGCGCCCATACCCAACCGATCTATGAGCACGTTGGTGGCCACGTTATCGCTCTGGGAGATCATAAGCTCTGCCAGGCGGGAAAGGCTCAGCCTCGTTCCCGCCCCCATAGACTGGACGGACCCCGTGCCACCGACGATGTCGCTCTCCCTGATGGTGTAGCTGTCACCGAGCGAGATCGAGCCGTCTGCCTCATGTTGCAAAAGCGTCGCCATGATGAGCGTCTTGATCATGCTCGCGGAACGCATTCGCTCATCGCCGTTTATCGCAAAGCCGCCGTCAGGGACGTCCACAGGCGTGTAGACTACGGCAACCCCATCGCCATAGGGACTAACGAGTGGCTCGACAGCCGCTCTTACGGCATTATCCCGGCCGGAATCGACGGGAGTGGGATTGTCGTGAACGGCAGGCTCGTCGGACCCCACGGCCTCGGGAGGCGTATCGGATACCCGGGCGCCCTCCTCGGGGTTGGTGGCCTCGGCAGGCGCCTCGGCGCGTGGGTCTATGACGGCGGGAAGGGACGAGGCCGGGGCATCTTGTCCCCCATCGTCCGAAGAGTTTTGGCCTGTTGTGCCGGTGACAGGTCTTGGCGAGCCGTGCGTCCAGATAATTGCTCCACTTACCATGAGAATGGCGATGGCTGCCATGATGACTGCGCACAGACGCAGCCGCCTGTGGTTTTCGAGAAGCGTACGCAGGATGTTGGGATTGAACATGTGTTCTCCGTACCAGCTCTGATTGTCGACGGACAGAGGATGTGCATACGTAAGCGTGATGCTAGTACCGGCTATATACTACCTGCAAACAATCGACCTTGCTGAGAAGATGTCCCCGAGAGGGCAACGAAGACAGACGATTTATGCACAAACTATGGAGGCCGATTGGAACCGGATGTACAAAGTGGCTTGTAAAGGACCGGTCGATTGGTACCCCAGAATCTGCGGGGTCACCTTCTGATCTGCAGGGGCAGCTCCGAAGAGATGATAGTCCATCTGGCGCGACGTGAGCACGCGCCAAGCGATAGGACACACCCTGATCTACACCCCCGACGTATCTGCGTGCCGGACGAGCCCCTTGCGGGATCCAACGCCATCGTGGAGGAGTGTCCCGGGCAGCCGCGCGTCAATCGTCTCTATAAGCGCTGACGCTGTACACGATCAGTCACATCAGTGCCAGCCGTATGACTCAGGGACTCCCTATAGACTCAGTAGATGGTCGTACCGAGAAGGGAATCCCTCCAAGAGATTAAAACATATGTTCTCTTTCTTACCGTTCTGTGCTATGATAAAGGGCAAGACACGGCGGAGGACGAGTGGAGGGGCGGTGGCCAGATGGTACGTGACATGGGCGGGCTGAGGCCCATAGACGACCTGATGTTTCGGGTGATGGCGAGGGACAAGGCCTTCTGCGGGGAGCTCCTGAGGGTGCTGCTCCAGGACCCAAAGCTCGAGGTCGTAGAGTGCGAGCCGCAGTCCGCCGTCACGAACCCCCACGGCCGCTCCGTGGTCCTCGACGCCCTCTGCGAGCTCTCGGGCGGCAGGTTCGTGGACGTGGAGGTGCAGCGCACCGACAGGGACGACCTCCAGAGGAGGGCGCGCTACCACGCCTCGCTCGTGACGGCGGACAGGACGAGGCCGGGCACCCCCTTCAAGGACGTCCCGGACGTCTGCGTCGCGTTCGTCTGCGAGTTCGACCCCCTCGGGGAGGGCAGGTCGCTGTATCATGTGGACAGGGTCGTGAGGGAGAGCGGGCGGACGCTCGAGAACGGCCTCTCGGAGGTGTACGTGAACGCCCTGGCGAGGGACGGCACGGACGTCTCCGCCCTCATGAGGGTGTTCACGGAGGCCGAGGCGTACGACGAGGAGCGCTTCCCGGAGACCTCGAGGGTGAAGCGCAGGCTCAGGGAGACGGAGGAGGGGCGAAAGGACATGGGCAGCGTCATAGAGGAGATCCGCGCGGAGTGCATCGCGGAGGGCATCGAGACGGGCAAGGCAGAGGGCAGGGCCGAGGGCATCGCGGAGGGCATCGAGACGGGCAAGGCTGAGGGCATCGCCGAGGGGACGCTCAAGACGCTCGTCCGGCTCGTGCGCGACGGGCTCGTGAGCGTGCAGGACGCCGCCGCATCGGCGGGGGTGGACGCCGACGAGATCAGGCGCACGCTCGCTGCGGAGGGGTGAGGCCGCGAAACAAGAGATAAGCTAACGGTCACGGCCATGCGCACAAGCAGGCCACCCGCCTTGCGACCGGGTGGCCTGCTGCTCGATACCTACCAAGCTGGATGGGCCTATATTGTGCCCTTGCCTAATTGCCTAAGGTGCGCTACGCCCTTAGAAGCTGCAGCCGCTCCCATCGAGGGAGCACGCCCCACCGGACGCCTTGGCGGGAGCTGCCGCATCATCTGTAACGTTGGCCGAGACGCCAAACTCACGCCCCAAGTAGTCGATGATGTCGTTTGACTCGTACATAGCCTCACCATCGATGAACAGGCAGGGTACCTGACGCTTGCCGCCATGCTCGACGAGGTAGCTTCGGTCCGCATCACTCTCGTCGATATTGTGCAGCGTCAATTCGATGCCTGACCGCTTCATGAAGCCCTCAACCTTACGGCAGAAGGGACAACCATTCTTTACATAGAGCTGGAGATCCTTTTTGGCCATATTAACCTCACCTTCCAATCAGTTGCTATTGCGTCAGAGCCTTGTATACCCGAGCAGGCGGACAGCTACGCAGCCGCCGCAAGGATCCGCGCAATTGCCAAGCCCACCGCTACCGCCACGAGGCTCGATATCACGTTTGCCGCGATATTAAGCGCGGCAGTCCAGACGTGACCCATGCTGAGGAGTTGGAACGTCTCGTTCGAGAACGTGGAGAAGGTCGAAAGTCCCCCGCAGATCCCCGTTGCTAAGAAGAGCTTTGTGTGTCCTGGCAACGGGCGAGCTAGATCCAACCCCGTCACCAGACCAATAACGAATCCGGCCACAACGTTGGCCACGAGAGTCCCACCAGGGAGCGCAGGGATAGCCCGTCCCAAGACCTCTCCGATACCCCAACGCACGATACTGCCAAGAAAGCCGCCGCAACCCACAGCCAGCGCCTGTCCGAACATGAAAGTCCTCCTATCGAGCCGTAAACCACAGGCAGCGCGCGTCTTGGCTACAGCAGCCTCAACGAAACCTCCCTGAGCTGCCTACCAGAGACCTCGGCCGGAGCATCACTCATGAGGTCCGAGCCGCTCGACGTCTTGGGGAAGGCCATGACCTCGCGAATCGAGTCCGAGCCCGCGAGCAACATGCACACGCGATCGAGACCGAGCGCAAATCCGCCCATGGGAGGGGCGCCATATTTCAAGGCCTCCATCAGAAAACCAAATTGCTCCGTAGCCTGCTCCTCGCTGAAGCCGAGCTTCTTGAGGATGCGCAGCTGCAGGTCAGCATCGTGGATACGCACACCACCACCACCGGCCTCAAAGCCATCCATCACAAAGTCATAGGTATGCGAGCCCACGGAGAGCGGATCGCTGTCCAGGCGTTCGATGTCTGCCTCTATCGGCTGAGTGAAGGGCTGGTGCTCGGCCGCATAGGCCTTGCGATCCTCATCCCAGTGGAAGAGCGGGAAGTCCACGACCCACAGGAAGTCATGCCCCTCACGCGGGATACCGAGGGCGTCGGCCATGTGGGAGCGCATGCCACCGAGGACCTCATCAGCCACGCGACGTGACTCGACGGCAAACATCACGAGATCGCCAGGCTCAACGTCCATCTCGAGGCGCAGCGCCGCCATCTCGGCGTCGGAGAAGAACTTCACGATAGGACTCGTCACCGAACCATCCTCGCGAAAGGCTATGTAGGCCAAGCCCTTGGCGCCAAAGCTCGCCGCGATGCCTGCGAGCTTGTCCAACTGGGCTCGAGGCCAGCTACCGGCTCCCTTGGCATTGATAGCCTTGACGTAGGTCTTAGGGTCTGCTGCAGCACTTGCAAAGAGCTTGAAGGCAGAGCTCTCGAAGATGTGCGTGACGTCGTGAAGCCTCATGCCATAGCGCGTGTCGGGCTTGTCGGTACCATACGTGTCCATGGCGTCCCAGTACGACACGCGGCGAAGCGGCAGCTCCATAGAGACCCCTACCTCACCGAAGGCGTCGGCGAGCGCCTCCTCGAGCACGCCAATGACATCATCCTGCGTGACGAAGCTCATCTCGACATCCACCTGCGTGAACTCGGGCTGACGGTCCGAGCGCAGGTCCTCGTCGCGAAAGCATCGGGCGATCTGGTAGTAGCGCTCGACACCGCCTACCATGAGGAGTTGCTTCAGGAGCTGCGGCGACTGCGGCAGCGCATAGAAGTGCCCCGGCTGCGTGCGGCTCGGGACCAAGAAGTCACGGGCGCCCTCGGGTGTCGACTTGAAGAGCGAGGGCGTCTCGACCTCCATGAAGGCGCGCCGGTGAAACGCCTGGCGAATCGCGAAGGTGAAGTCGCTGCGCAGTCGCAGGGCGGACATCATCTGGGGACGACGCAGGTCCAGGTAGCGATAGCGCAGGCGCACGTCCTCAGCCACCTCGACATGGTCCTCGATCTGAAAGACGGGGGTCTTTGCCGTGTTCAGCACCTCGATGTCAGAGACGAGGACCTCTACCTCGCCAGTCGCAAGCTTCTCATTGTCCTGGCCCTCGGGACGCTCGCGCACGACGCCGCTGACCTTTATGGGCCACTCGGAGCGGATGGTCTCGGCCCTGTGGAAAGCGACCCCGCCCGAATGCTCGGGGTCAAAGGCAACCTGCGTCAGGCCCGCACGATCGCGCAGGTCCACGAAGATAAGACCACCGTGATCGCGGCGGTGCCACACCCATCCGGTGAGCGTGACCTCCCGACCGATGTCCTCGCGACGAAGCTCACCGCAGCTGTGCGTATGCATGCTGTGCATGTGCATGGGATCTGTGTCATATGAAGCCATGATCATCCTCTCGTCCCTGCCGCCCCGTGCCGTACGGGCGACTCCCCAGCAGACCACCCGTCGACGTAGACTGCGACGATGGGCACAGGCGATTATGATAGCAGCGATCTTGCAAAAGGCGACCACCATCAGAGAGCCTGCATGTCAGCGTTACAGACTTGTCACGAGCGACGAGGCTCGGCAGCCACCAGCTCGTTCGCCATCGACCCCCTTGCGTAGCCCCTATGCCGCAGGGCCGAGAGCTGTACCGTCAAAGTGAAGGATCGCGCTCGTGGCACGCTGGCCGTCCGCCGCGTCAAAGTCACCTGACGATATGGCCTCTGGAGACATCGTGCCGCTAAGCTCGCTGGTCTCAGTGTCGTACGCGTCTCCCAGGACCGACGAGCAGAAGCCCTGCGCCCAGGCAGGCGTAAGAGACGGCGTCGAGCTCTGAGAGGCGAGGGCATCCGTCCAGTCCCTGAGAAGGTACGTGGTCATGCCCTTTCCCCTGTCTATAACCAGCGGCAAGAAGTGGTAGGACCAGACTGACGCATGGCCACTCGAATCCTTGACAAGCCGCAGCTTAGCCATGCCACCGATCAACGATGAGTTGTCGCTCTGCGTGCAGATGAAGTTGCCCACCGACCAAAAGCAGAGAGTCTGTTTGTCACCCTCATCTCCCAACAGCTCGACAGGACCGATCACGTGAGGATGCCCCCCTATGATGACATCAACGCCAGCGGAGCGGAAGACCTCGGCCCAACTATGCTGCTCGGCGGTCGGGGCGCTCACGTACTCGGTCCCCCAGTGCGGGAAGGCGACCACGATGTCGGCACCCCGCAAGCGTGCCGACATGACATTTGCGCGAATGCGCCCCTCATCAAGCAGCGAGACCGCCCCCTGGGGGTCCGGGATACCGTTGAGACCATAGGTATAGTTGAGGAGCGCCACCTTAAAGCCATCCTTTTTATAGATGTACACGTTATCTAGGGAGCCTGGGTCAGTGGACTGGACATCACGCTCGCCAAGAACGGCCACGTCGGGATGTTTTTCGTGCCAGAACTCGAGCTCATTGTGGATACCCGCGTAGCTGCGATCCATGGCGTGGTTCGTTGCCTTGAGGATGACGTTGAAGCCAGCCGTAACTTCGGCGTCACCCATCTCTTGTGGGCCGTTGAAGCTGGGATAGCCTGTATACCCCAGCTCGGCACCACCCAGCGGCGTCTCTTGGTTCAGAACCTTGACATCCACCCCCTCGAGTGCGGGGACAATATGCGAAAAGACATGATCGAAGTTGTAACTGCCGTCCGCTTGCTTACCACTCCGATAGACACCCGTATGCTGCAGCACGTCACCGACCATCACGAGGTCGATGGTCACGGACCCTTGGCCGGGTGTCTTCTCGCGGATCGCCACTGCCCCTCGCCCCGACGTCCCCTGTACCAAGGGATCGGAAGGGCTCGCGCTCGGGTCACCCAGCATCTGAGCGAACCATGATTGAATGGAGTTAAACCCATTCGAAAGCGGCTTAGTCAGGCCAGCTAGCCCGATGACCACGAGCGCTGTCACGACGAGTGTGACCACGACCGGCACACGTATGACCCTGCCCTTGCGCCTGCGGCCCTTGGCGGAAGCGAGCCTGGCGGGAGCGGTGTGCAGCGCGTCCCTCCTCGGAGTCCTACGACGAAAGTCGGACCTTGCCGAATGCTGTGATGGCTGCGTGTGGACAGGGCGGCGTGGAGGGTGAGCAACTCTCCGCGATCTTGGGACCGCACGTCGGCGCGAAGGCTGATGCTTGGGCATGTAAGCGGCCATGTCACTCCAAAGAGACTCAGTGGTTGAGATGGACCCACGGACCCACCCTCGGTACGCTGACGTGCGCTAGGCTCTGTGCCACACCCACGATCCGATCTCTCCGGGCCATCGTAGGCACAAGCCACCACACCGAGGATGAGAGCTTGGATGAATGCCACCTCAAGTGTAACGCAGACCCACTGTCCAAACGTCACCGACATGCACGGACATCCCCATACTTGGGTCGTGGTGATACTGTCACGACCACCTTCTGAAACGAGGCGCTCAGCGCGCGACAGCGCTACGAGATTCTCTGGCTCACAGCTGCAACTAGCCCTGCCAAGGGAAGCCTGACCTGCTCGTGGGTCTGCATGTCGCGTAGGGTCGCCGTACCCGAGGCGACCTCGTCCGCACCGAGCACCACACACAGGCGAGCACCCAGCCTATCCGCCTGCTTAAACTGGCTTTTGAGCGAGCGTCCCTGGTAGTCCGCCTCGGTACGGACACCCGTCCGGCGAAGCGCCAGCGAGGTCGAGAAGACGGCATCGCGCTGCTCGGGAGCCGCACACGCCACGTAGACGCAGACCGGCGGCTTGGTCTCAAGTGAGCCCCCACAAGCCGCAAGGGCAAGGGATATCCTCTCGAACCCCACCGCAAAGCCTATGCCGGGGGTAGGCCTGCCGCCCTCAAGCTCTACCAGATCATCATAGCGCCCGCCTCCACCGATGGCGCCGACGCCAGAGTCGAGCGCATCCACCTCAAAGACGGTGCGGGTGTAGTAGTCAAGACCACGCACAAGGGCCGGATCCTCGACGTATGCGACGCCTGCCTCGTCCAGGTAGCACTTGACCTGCGCATAGTGCGCAGCACACGTGTCGCAGAGGTGGTCGGTAACAAGCGGTGCGTGAGCCATGATCTCACGGTCGTGATCAACCTTACAGTCAAAGGCACGTAGCGGGTTGGCATCCGCACGCTCCCTGCAGTCGGCGCACAACTCATGTGCGTGGGCGATGATGAAGTCGCGGACCTTCTCGCGATAGGCAGGCCGACAGGCGGCATCACCCATCGAGTTGATGCGCAACCGAAGCCTGGCCGGATCGAAGCCCAGACGCCTGAAGTACTCCATGAGCACGATGACACACTCGGCGTCGGCCGCCGGGTCAGGTGCCCCCATCCACTCGATACCCACCTGATGGAATTGGCGCAAACGGCCTCTCTGCGGGCGCTCTCCACGAAACATTGCCTCTGCGTACCAAAGCTTAACCGGAGCCGCGCCCTGAGAGACGAGCTTATCCTCCACGGCGGCTCGGACGACACCTGCCGTCCCCTCGGGGCGCAGCGCCATGCGCTGCTTAGCCTTAAGACCACCTTCACCCCCAGCGCCAATCAGCCGCTCCATGAGAGCACCCGAGAAGACGCGAAACATCTCCTTGCGAACGACGTCCGTCGACTCACCGATGCCGTGGACAAAGGTGTCCACCTGCTCGATAGCCGGCGTCTCTATCATGTCGAAGCCGTACGTGCCAAAGAGCTCGCGTGCCGTATCCTGCATGTGCTGCCAACCACGCATGTAGCCGCCATACAGGTCCTCTGTTCCCTGGATCCTCTGCGCCATGGCCCCTCTTCTTCCCGTATGATCATCTACCTCAGGCGATAGTCGAGCGACACCGCCATCCGCCAGTATAGCCGAGGTAGTCGCAAGAGCGAACGGCGGGCAACCGCCGCAGCCCACACTCACCCGTCCGATGAGACCACGACCCATGGCACGGAAGTAGTACGAGGTCGGACAGCGCGCCAAACGCTCAGGAGTACGACTGCAGGACCGGTGGCATCACCACCGCCAGATAGAGCGAGAGGATATCCGAGGGAGAAGCGCGCACGTGACGGTGACAGAAGGCCGGGGGCCTTGCGGTCACGCAGCGGTTGTCCCGACGTCTACCACGCGAGCGCCACGGCCTCATACGGTCTGAGGCTAAGCGCACCGTCTTCGTCAAATAGGAGGTCCCCGCAGTTGGCGATCAGCGTGCTGCTGCCCGCAACCGTGTCTGCCGACAGAGCCGTGACGTCTTCGCCAGAGAAGTTGCAGGCAACGACTATGCGATCCTGCCCCAAGGTGCGCTCATAGGCAATGACCTTGTCTGATGGGCTCTCTAGGAAGCGCACGGTACCACGCTGTATGACGGCATTCTCCTTGCGCAGACTGATCAGGTCACGGTAGAAGATCCACACGGAGTCAGGGTCACCCTCCTCCACGGCGGCATTAAGCCAGAGGTGATTGTCCGGCACGCCAATCCAGGGAGTTCCGGACGTAAAGCCGGCATGGTCGCTGCCATCCCACTGAACAGGCGTCCTCGAGTTATCGCGAGAGCGCTCACTCACCACATGGAAGGCCTCGTCCGCACTCATGCCCCCATCCTGCAAGATCTTGTAGTAGTTCTTGGTCTCTACGTCACGATAGTCATCGATAGAGGCAAAGCCTGGATTAGTCATGCCCAGCTCCTCCCCTTGGTACACGTAGGGGGTCCCCCGCATGAGATGCGTGCAGAGACCGAGCATCTCACTTGAGCGGCGCCAGAGCTCACGGGTCGACACGTCACCGAAGCGCGAGTTGGGGCGAGGCTGATCGTGGTTTGACCAGAAGAGGGCGTTCCATCCTCCTTCCGCCGACATTCGCTCCTGCCACTCGGAGAAAAGACGACGCAGCTCACTTATATCAGGTTCCGCAAGCGCCCATTTGTTGCCATTCAGGTAATCCACCTTCAGATGATGGAAACTAAACGCCATGGCAAGCTCATGGCGGTCGGGCTTCGAGTAGCGGACGCAGTCGTCGATAGAGGTAGAGCTCATCTCACCGACCGTCATCAGATCGTCGATGCCAGCCTCACGCACGAGCTCCTGTAGATACTCATGGACGTGCGGACCATCCGTGTAGAAACGCCTGCCATCTCCCTCATCGTCACTCTCCAGCTCGGAAGGCTTCGAGATCAGGTTCACGACGTCAAAGCGGAAGGCAGAGACGCCCTTTTCCTTCCAGAAGCGGATGACATCCGCAAGCTCGTTTCGAACGCGGGGGTTATCCCAGTTGAGATCGGCCTGACTCTTGTCAAAGAGGTGCAAATACCACTTATTGAGCGAGGGTACATACTGCCACGCACTACCTCCGAACTTGGACACCCAGTTCGTGGGAGGCTCCCCGGGGTTCTCCTCGGTGGCGCCCTCTGCGGCGTCAACGAACTTATAGTAGTCGAGATAGGTGGGGTCTCCCTTGAGGGCCTTCTGGAACCACTCGTGCTCTGTGGACGTGTGGTTGAACACCATGTCGAGCATGATGGCGATGTCCCGCTCCTTCGCCTCGCTCACGAGCTCGTCGAAGTCCTCCATGCTACCAAACACGGGATCTATATTCCGATAGTCCGCGACGTCGTATCCATTGTCGTTCTGGGGAGAGACGAAGAACGGCGTTATCCACACGCAGTCAACTCCGAGTTCCTTAAGATAGTCCAAACAGTAGGTGATGCCTCTCAGGTCCCCGATGCCATCATCATTAGAGTCCTTGAAACTTCTGATATAGACCTGGTAGACAACCTTGTCCCCAAATTGCTCGGCTCGATCCATAGTGCCTCTCTCCTCCTCAACGAAGGTGGCGCCGCACAGAGAGTGGGCTTGCGACGCCACCTGACCGACAGAGTTTTTATACCTTATAGCTTAGTCCCATATCCAATGACTGTGGTCTTTCCAGCCTCTACCTTACCCTTGGACACAAGTTCGAGCTTACCCGCCCGACCGACACTCGTTACGATCATCATGACCGTATCCTTGTGACCAGCGGCCGCGATCTTGTTTCTGTCGAAGCTGACGAGCCTCTGGCCGGAGTGGACCATATCTCCCTGATCGACGTAGGTCGTGAATCCGTCACCCTGCATCTCTACGGTATCCAGGCCGATGTGGATGAGAAGCTCGAGGTCATTGGGAAGCTTGAGGCCAACGGCATGGCCTGAGTTCGCCATCATGACGCTGACCTCAGCGTCGCAGGGTGCGATGACCTCTCCGTCAAAGGGGTCAATCGCGATGCCCTCGCCCATCATGCCGGAGGAGAAGACGCCGTCTTCCACGGAAGCGAGCGTGCGAGCGGTACCGTTCACGACTGCCTTGATGCTGCCATCTGCGACTACGTCGCCATGGGCGGAGGGTGCGGGAGCATTGGCTGTTGAGGTCGCAGCTGCAACGGTGGCGGTCTTTTCTCCCTCAGGCGCGCTGTCATCGACACCGGCACCCCTGTCAATGCCCCTGCGCTTGCCCACGACGTAGGTGAGCGCAAACGGAACCGCGATGGCAACGACCATGCAGATCGCAAAACTCAGGAAGAACCTAGAGTTGATCGAGAGAATACCTGGCAGGCCACCTACGCCGATGGCATTAGCGGTAGTTGAGGTCGCGGTACAGATGACACCCGCAATGGAGCTGCCGATCATGGCACACACGAAGGGAAACATGTGCTTGAGGTTGACGCCAAAGATGGCAGGTTCGGTGACGCCCAGGTAGCACGAGAGGCAGGCGGGGATGTTGACCTGCTGGGCGTCCTCGTCCCTCCTCTGGAGCACGACCATGGCAAGGACCGCCGAGCCTTGTGCGATGTTGGAGAGCGCGATCATAGGCCAGAGCATGGTTCCGCCTGTCTGGTTGATGAGTTGCAGATCGACGGCATTGGTCATGTGGTGCAGACCGGTGATCACGAGCGGAGCGTACACGGCTCCAAAGATGGCGCCAAACAAGACGCGTAAGGGTCCCGAGATGCCAACCATAACGATGTTGCCGATCCATGTGCCGATGATCCAGCCAATGGGACCGACGATGAAGTGGGCTGTCATCACGCCAAGCAGGAGCGAGCAGAAGGGTACGATGATCATCTGTATGAGGGCGGGAGTTATCCTCTTGAAGAAGCGCTCATAGTAGTTGAAACAGATGGCAGCAAGGATGGCGGGCAAGACCTGTGACTGGTAGCCCACCATATGGACCTGTGCAAAACCAAAGTCCCAGGTATACTTGACCCATTCCTCTGGTGTGGCACCCGCCACGTTGTACGCGTTCATGAGCTGGCCCGAGATGAGTGTGAGGCCAAGCACGATGCCCAGCATCGGCGTGCCACCCATCTTCTTGGTGATTGAATAGCAGATGCCTACGGGAATGCCCAGATGAAACACTGCCTCGCCGATAAGCCACAAAAAGCCGTAGACACCGGTCCAGAACTGCGAGAGGGAGGCGAGCGTCTGGTTGCCGTCAGGCCCGAAGTAGGGCATGTCTCCCAGGATGTTTCGAAAACCTAGGATGAGACCACCGGTGATGATGGCGGGAATGAGTGGCGCGAAGACCTCGGCAATGGCGCCCATAGCCTTCTGCAGAGGATTCTGGTTGCCGGCGGCTGCGGCCTTGACGTCGGCCTTGCTACCTTCGCTCACGCCCGAGACAGCCACAAAGTCATCGTAGAAGTCGGCAACGTCGTTGCCGATGATGACCTGGAACTGCCCCGCCTGCGTAAAGCTGCCCTTGACAGAGCTAAGCTTCTCGATGGCGGGCACATCGGCCTTGGCGGGGTCAGCCAGGGCGAAGCGCATGCGCGTGATGCAATGCGTCACTGCGCTGATGTTGTCCTTGCCGCCGATGAGTCGCAGCAACTCCTTGGCATCGCCCTCGTACTTTCCCATCTCTACTCCTTCGTCCTGGCGTCACCAGGCCCTCTTGCCCTCATGGCAACCTTCGCAGCTCTCTTCGCCGACGAATAGGCTGATGCCAGCATTGGATAAAATTATTGCGCGCGTATTTAAATAGGTCAAGAGGAGACGTCGGGCTGTGGCAAACGACGATACTCTCACCGCGAACGGTAAGGGGACCTGCAAATGGGGTATGAGATGAGATGTTGCGTTGTCAATGAGGCATCAGAGGCGAGGTGCGGAAGATGCAAGCGATCTACGGTTCGATATACGAGGATCTCCTAGAACAGATCAAAATGGGCGACTACCCCTACCAATCGTTCGTACCCTCCGAAAGCACCCTCGTCGAGCGGTACTCATGTTCGCACAACACGGTGAGAAGGGCACTCGGGCTGCTTGCGCAGCAGGGCTACGTGCAGCCCGTCAACGGCAAGGGCGTGCGGGTGATATACCAGCCACACGAGCGAGCGCTCTTTAAGGCCTGCGGTATCGAGACGTTCAAGGAGGCTGCCGCCCGCAACCATCTCTCCACCGCGACTAAAATCGAGACGTTCGAGCGCATCGCCGCTGACCTTCATCTTGCGAGACTCAGCGGTTTTAAGGCGGGTGACGCACTCCTCCACATAGACAGGGTCCGGATAGTCGAGGGACGCCCTCACATTCTGGACCGTAGCTACTTTCTTGAGGACCTCGTCCCCGGCCTCACGAAAAAACGAGCGGCCGGCTCGATCTACGAGTATCTCGAGGATGAGTTGCGTATGAAGATTGCCACAAGCAAGCGCACGATCACCGCCGAGAAGGCGACGCAGACAGACCACTGCTACCTTGACCTTGAGGGCTTTGACTTCGTCGCCGTCATGTGCAGTCGGACCTTCAACGGAGACGGGCACATGTTCGAGTACACGCAGTCACGACACCACCCCGACTGCTTCTCGTTCAGCGCCGTGGCCAGACGGGTGTAGGGGCCAGGCCCCCAACTACAGCCCTACGCGGCGCGCCGGCGGTACGCGGGCACGCGAGCGTGCAGACGGATGCAAGGCAGACCCCGCACCCGCTGCCTGGACTGGCCACTACCCCAAGGTGATCTTGTGAACCCAGCCAAACTGGTCAGCTATCTCGCCAACCTGGATGCCTGTGAGGGTCTCGCGAAGCTCCCTCATCACGGGACCGACGTGCTCCATGCCATAGACGATCTGTCTGTCGTCGGCGTCTATCTCGCCAACGGGGCTGATCACGGCTGCGGTGCCACACATGCCACACTCGACAAACTGGTCGATCTCCTCGAACGTGACGGGGCGCTGCTCGATCGTCATGCCGAGCATCTTCTTAGCCACATCGACGAGCGAGCGACGAGTGACAGAGGGCAGGATGGAGTCAGTATGGGACTGCGGGACGACTAGCGTGCCGTCCTTCCTGACAAAGAGGATGTTGGCACCACCGGACTCCTCGATGAAGCTGCGCGTCTTCGGATCGAGAAACAGATTGTCCGCGTACCCCTTGGCATGCGCCTCAACGGAGGGCAGCAAGCTCATGGCATAGTTGAGACCGGCCTTGATGTTGCCGGTGCCATGTGGCGCCGCGCGGTCGTACTTGGAGACCTGCAGCTTGACAGGCTTGACACCGCCAGAGTAGTACGGGCCGACGGGCGTCACGAGGATGCGGAACTGGTACTTGTCCGCGGGCCTGACGCCGATAACGTTGCCCGTGGCGACCATAAACGGTCGGATATAGAGCGTAGCGCCCGAGCCAAAGGGAGGCACCCAGGCAGCGTTGGCACGAACGACCTGCTCGACCGCCTCGATGAAACGCTCACGGGGAAAAGGCGGCATAACGAGACGCTGTGCCGAGTTGTACATGCGCTCGGCATTCTGGTCCGGCCGGAAGCAGACGATGTCACCGTTCTGGGCGGTATAGGCCTTGAGACCCTCGAAGACCTCCTGGCAGTAGTGGAAGATGCCAGCACACTCAGAGAGCCTGAGGCTGTGGTCCGCCGTCAGCGCGCCCTCATCCCAGGCGCCATCTTTGTAGTTGGACACATAGCTATAGTCAGTAGGCTGATAGGCAAAACCTAGGTTACCCCAGTCGAGATCCTTCTTATCCATATGATTCCCCTCCGTGAGTCAAGAGCGCTGCCGGGCGAGCGAGAGGACGTTTGCCCGCGCACGATACATATCCGCTTGAGTAGTGTAGCGCCTTGCACGAAAACATCGACGGCTGAGACACGCTCGAAACATCGTGCGCACGCGACGTCCACGCACGGGCACGCAACTGGCAACACACGGCGGTCACGCCAGGGTTGACTCAAGCTCCCAGGCCGTGCGGCTGACGAGAAAGCCCCTGCGACCCAGCTCGGTCTCTATCTCGTCGAGCACCCCCTCATCTGGGGCACTCACATGATGAAAGTGGTAGCCTGAGGTAATCCCACTCAGGAGCGATGAGCGACTGCTCGCCAGTCCCTCCACGAAGCGTCGCACGTCACGGCGGCTCGACACGTTTAGAGGGGCGCAGAGTCTGCCGTAGCTGTGATGGTTGACGACCGTGTCCTCGACCGTGCCTCCCAGGTCAACGATGAGGTTAAGTTCCTCGGCCACCTGGCTCGCATCGTGGCGCACCTTGATAAGCCTCCGGGGGCGAGCGTTCGAGGGCGGCGCCAGGCAGTAGCCCCGGTTAGTGGAGAGGATCTCGACTCCCTCCGCCTTGAGAAGTGCCATGTCCTGCACGATGACCTGGCGGCTCACCTCACAGCTTTGGGCGAGTCCGGCGCCGGTGAGGGTGCCGCTCGCTCCTGAGAGCAAGGAGACGATGCGACGCCTTCGCTCCTTTCCCGTCATGGCCCAACCACACCCTCGGTGTCGTCGCGACCCTTTCCTGAAGTCTGCCCTGCTGTGCGCTCGGGCGCCACGGACCCTCCCCCTGCGGCGATGATCGAGAGGTGCTTGAGGCTCAGATCCAGGATGGGTGCCGAGTGGGTGAGGGCCCCACACGAGACGATGTTCACCCCAAGGTCCACGAGCTGGGTGACGTTCGCCGCCGTGACGTTGCCCGAGACCTCAATCTCGGCCGCACCGTCCACGAGGCGGACGGCCTCGGCCATTGTCCTGTGGTCCATGTTGTCGAGCATCACGATGTCGACCTTGGCGTCGAGCGCCTGGCGAAGCTCGTCGAGGGTCTCCACCTCGACCTCCACCTTGCACAAGAAGGGCGCATGGGCGCGGACGGCGGCAACCGCCTGGGCGATGCCGCCCGCCGCGTCGATGTGGTTGTCTTTGAGCAGCACGCCATCAGAGAGGTTAAAGCGATGGTTGGAGCCGCCGCCCACACGCACAGCCTCCTTGTCGAAGACGCGCATGTTGGGCGTGGTCTTGCGCGTGTCCGCCAGACGGGTCCCGGTGCCGGCAAGGATACGAGCCATCGCGCGCGTGTAGGTGGCGATGCCGCTCATGCGCTGCAGGTAGTTGAGGGCGACCCGCTCCCCCGAGAGCAGGGCGACCACGTGCGCCCAGACGACCCCCAGCTCCTGGCCCGCCACGACCTCCTCCCCGTCCTGAACCGTCGCGACCAACCGTGCCGTGTCATCGAGCAGCTGGAACGTCCGCTCGAACACGTCGAGGCCGCAGATCACACCCCCCTGCTTGGCGACCAGACGGACCTGGCCCTGGGCACCATCGTCTATGACCGATGCCGTCGAGATGTCCTCGCTCGTGATGTCCTCACGAAGGGCCGAGCGTATGAGTGGCTCCGCCTGAAGCCTGAGGGTCACCGAGTTCATGCGTGATGCCTCCTCCTGACGATGTCCCGTGCGGCCAGCCTAGAGAACACCAGGCTCTCGAGCAGGGAGTTGCTGGCCAGGCGATTCTTGCCGTGGACGCCGCTGCAGCTTGTCTCTCCCACGGCGTAGAGATGTTCCATGGAGCTGCGAGAGTCTTGGTCCACGCGGATGCCGCCCATGAGGTAGTGCTGGGCCGGGGCGACGGGAATGGGTCCCTCGCAGATGTCGTAGCCCTCCTCGAGGCAGCGCTCGCGAATGTTGCGAAAGTGCCTACAGGTCACGCCGCGTGGGATGCGCTCGAACGAGAGGCGCACGAAGGGCAGGCCGTCCTCCCTCATCTGGCGGTAGACGGCAGCAGATACGACGTCGCGGGGCTGGAGCTCGTCCACGAAACGCTCCCCCTTGGCGTTGAGGAGGATGGCACCTTCCCCCCTGCAGGACTCGCTGATGAGGAAGGCCCGACCAGTACTGCTGGTATAGAGCGATGTGGGATGAAACTGCACGTAGTCCATATGCTCAAGGGCGACCCCATGCACCCTGCAGATGCGGCAGGCGTCCCCTGTCATGCACGGGAAGTTCGTCGAGCGCTCATAGAGCCCTCCCACACCGCCCGACGCCAGGATGGTGTCGGTAGCGCGGATAGCGAGCACGTCGTCCTCCTGCGTCGTGCAGACGACGCCCTCGCAGCCGCCCTCGTCTGAGACGAGCAGGTCGACCATCGTGTGCCATTCGAGCAGATGCAGGTTGGGAAGCTCAAGCGCCCGAGCAAGAAGCGTGGTCGTTATCTCGCGCCCCGTGTCATCCGCGTGGTGAAGCACACGGGGTCGGGAATGGGCGCCCTCGCGGGTATAGGCGAGCCGTCCGTCCTCGCGCTTGTCGAACGAGACGCCCCTGCGAATGAGGTCGTTGATGATGTCGCGACTCGACCAGATCATGGTGTCGACGCTTTCGGCGCAGTTCTCGCCGTGCCCGGCGCGCATCGTGTCATCAAACCACGGTCCGTAGTCGTCGTAGTCGCGCATGACGCAGATGCCGCCCTGGGCAAGCATCGAGTCGCAGCTGGCCAGGTCCCTCTTGGAGAGCAACACGACCTTGAGCGAGCGCGGGAGGTTGAGCGCCGCGTAAAGACCGGCGACGCCACAACCCACTATAACGACGTCGCAGGTGATCCTGCGGGCGGGCTGGCCCGTCGACGGGACCCCGGTAGCTCCCGCGCCCGAACCTGGCGTCCCCGCGTCCGTCACCATCAGCGCACCGCCAAGTCGAGCATTCGCCTGAGAGGCGCGTTGGCACGCTCGGCGTCATCGGGCAGCGCGATCTCGCCATAGCCCTCCTCCAGGGAGCGGAGCAGCTTCTCGGCGCTTATCATGCGCATGTCGGGACAGAGGAGGGGGGTCTTCGTGTAGAAGACTCGCTTGCCCTGACCTGCCGTAAGTCTCTCGATCTGCGCCTGGACACCTGCCTCAGTCAGCACGATGAACTCCGTGCGCGCAGACGCAACGATGCGCTCGATGATCTGCTTCGTGGAACCGATGAAGTCGGCCTCGGCGAGCGCTGCCTCGGTGCACTCGGGATGCGCGAGCAGCTCGGCAAAAGGGTGGTCGCGCCTGAGCAGATGGATCTCTCCCAAGTCGAGTCCCTGGTGAACGGGGCAGAAGCCATCGTTCAGGATGAAGTGCTTCTCGGGGACCTGCCGTGCGATATAGCGTCCGAGGTTCTTGTCCGGAATGAAGAGGATGTGCCCCTGCGGCAGCTCACGAACCACCTTGATGGCGTTCGAGGAGGTCACACACACATCTGACCAGGCCTTGATCTCGGCCGTGGAGTTGACGTAGCAGACGACGGCCAGGTCATCGCCAAAGCGCTCGTGCGCCATGTCCACGTCCTGCCTGCGCACCATATGTGCCATGGGACAGTCTGCCAGTGGCTCTGGCGCGAGCACGATGCGCGAGGGATTCAGGAGCTTCACGCTCTGACCCATGAAAGAGACACCGCAGAGCACGATGACCCTCGCCTCGAGCGTGCACGCAAGGCGTGCCAGGTAGAATGAGTCACCCACGTAATCAGCGAGCGCCTGGACTTCGGCAGGCACGTAGTAGTGGGCAAGGACGACGGCGTCCCGCTCGCGCTTGAGGGCGGAGACGCGCTCGGACAGAGACTCGAAGCCCTCAGGGAACTCATGCGGCACGGGACCACCATCCCTGTGGTAACGCTCGAGGGCCTCCTGGTAGCTGGCCTCCTCCAGAGGCGTGCGTGTGTAGGTCTCCACCAAGTCCCTCCCCTCCCTGGTCGCTCTGCCTCGTCCGGCTACGGCAGCGCCACCCCATACGAGCTTGCGTCGACGTCGGACCTGCACCTAGTATGGCAGTTTCTCTGCCCACTGACAAGATAGCTGTCTTGTCAGTGGGCGGCCGCAGGACAGTAAGGACAGCGTCCCCGCCAGCAGGCAAGGTTGCCACACGAGAACTGATACACCCCTAGAGCGCCGAGCGGCCCGCACCCGGCACCAGGTGGCCTACGCGCTCTTCATGATCACGGAGCGCACGACGCCGGCGGTGGCATCGCAGGCGTCGAGCGAGGCCTCCATACGATCGAAGACGCGCATCCAGCCAACAATGTGGCCGCGGCGCGCCTCATCGAGCGTGTCATCGTGGAAGAGTCGGTGCATGCCTTGCTCGTAGACGTCATCCCCCTGGTCCTCGATCTCGCCGACTGCGATGGCCTTCTCGCGCACGATGGGGTCCTTCTTGTAGTCGGCCAAGCGATCAAACATGAGGTTGAGCTCCACGATGGCCTGGTGAGTGAGCTCGGCCATCTCGCGCGCCTCAATGCGGGTGGAGCTCATGTTAAAGAGGTCGAGCCCCGTGCAGACGCCCTCCATGTAGTCTACGATGTCATCCATCTTGAGGGCAAGGTCCGAGATGTCATCGCGATCGAATGGCGTGATGAACGAGGTGTACAGTTCCTTCATGATCTTGCGTACGTGCGCGTCGGCACGCGACTCGTGGAGCTTCATCCCGGGGATCATCGTTATGGTCTCCGGGTAGCCCTCGACGAACTTCACATAGTCCTTGGATGCGTCGAGAATCTCCTGGGAGAAGTCCCTAAAAAGGGCGTAAAACGGATCTTCCTTCTTTGCACGAGCCATGTGCCTCTCTTTTCTCTCTGGGTCTCTTACGGACGGGCGCGCCCCCGAGTGCGGGATGGGGCCCGAGAAATACCGCCTAGAACACGAGCAGGAAGAGCCGCGCCAAGACGTAACCGATAAGCCCGCAGCCCGGGAAGGTGAAGACCCAGGTAAAGACCATGTCCTTGGCGATGGCCCAGTTCACGGAGCGGACGTTCTCGGCGGCGCCCGCACCCATGATGGCTGCGGTCTTGGTGTGGGTGGTAGAGACGGGCAGGCCCGTGAGCGTGGCGATGAGCAGCGACGCCGTGGCGCTGATGGACGCGGCGAAGCCCTGGTACTTGTCAAGGCGCACCATGCTCATGCCCACCGTCTTGATGATCTTCTTGCCACCCACGGCAGTGCCTATGGCCATGACGCCGGCACAGAGCACCATAATCCACAGGGGAAACTCGACGTTTGCCATGTTGGTCGAGCCGGTGGCGAGGATGATGGCCATCATCGCCGTGGACATGAACTTCTGGCCGTCCTGAGCACCGTGCATGAGGGCGACGCCTGCGGCGCCAAGTACCTGCATGCGCCCGAAGAAGTCGTTGGCGCGTCGTCGGTCGGCGTTGCGGCACAGGATTGGTATGACCTTCGCGATAGCCCAGCCCGCCGCATAGCCCAAGACAGTCGAGAGCACGAGGCCATAGATGACCTTTGCCCACTCCCCCATGTTAACGCCCTCAAGGCCCCCCGAGACGGCAAGGGCGGCGCCCGTCAGCCCCGCGATGAGCGCATGGCTCTCCGACGTGGGGATGCCAAAGATCCAGGCACCAACGCCCCAGCCCACGATGGCCACGGTCGCAGCCGCCAGGGCGATGAGCGCGGCGTGGGTGTCCCCGCCAAAGTCGACCATGCCGCTCATGGTGTCCGCGACTGCCGTAGAGATGAGGGTCATGCCCACCAGGCCGATGAAGTTGCAGATGACGCTCATGACGATGGCCTCGCCCACCCCGATCGAGCGGGTGCCCACCGGCTCCGCGATGGCGTTAGCCGCATCCGTGGAGCCATTCACGAAGATGGACCCCAAGATAAGGACCATGACGACGACAAGAAAGGGACTCTGGAAGAGGATCTCCAGAAAGTGACCGATGGTTATCATGCATCACCCTTCGCGAAGGGAGGCTGCGGCGCGCCTCTGCCCCTACCAGTACCTCCCCATCATAGACGAAACGGGTCGTCTGCAGGACCAAGACGGTGGACGGCAGACCTTCGAGCGCAGACGAAGGACCGCGTCAGGTTCCTTGCCCTGGATCGTATTGTAGTCAGAGGGCAGAGAGGAGGAGGGCATGCACAAGACCACGGGCGAGGCGGGCGGGACGACGGCAGGCGAGGTCGAGCGCCTGGTGCGGCTGTACTCAGACTCCATACTGCGGCTGAGCTACAGCTACCTACGCTCGACGCACGACGCGGAGGACATCTGTCAGGACGTCCTGCTCAAGCTGCTGACAGCGCGACCCTCCTTCGCGAGCGACGAGCACGAGCGGGCCTGGGTCATCCGAACGACGGCGAATGCCTGCAAGGATCAGCTGCGCGCAGCGAGGCGCAAAGACACGACCTTGGAGGGCGCACGGGAGCCGGCGACAGAGGGCGACCCCACGTTCCAGGGGCTTCTCGACGAGGAGGCTGATCTGCTCAGGGCCCTGCGCGAACTGCCGGACCAGTACCGGGAGGTCATCCACCTGCACTACTTCGAGGAGCTGCCCTTACGGGAAATAGCGCGAATGACCGGCGTGAGCGAGGCTGCAGCCACGAAACGCCTGAGCAGGGCACGGAAGCTCTTGCGGACACGCTTGGCAGAACAAGGAGACTGTTGAGGACAAGGTAAGGAGGACATCATGGATGACATGACGGACAAGACGCTCGAAGTGGAAGGAAGACCCGAAGAGAGACTCAAGGCCACCTACACGTCCGCGATGGGCAAGCTGTCCTTCTCGGACGGTGCGAAGGCGAGGATGGCAGGCAAGCTCGAGAAGGAGGCGGATGGCATGACAGGCACAGGCAAGAACAAGGCACAGATCCTACACTTCGGGAGGAAGTGGCCCGCCTGGCGCATCGCCGCTGCCGTGGCAGCGGTCGTCCTCGCGGCAGCCTTGGGAGCGGGTGGCATCGCCTACGCGAGCGGTGTGCGCATAGGCGTGCTCGGCCTCGTGGATGACGTCTTCAACGGGGCGCCCGCCAACACCGAGGTCGTGAGTAAGATAGGCAGGCCCATCGGCGCGAGCGCACACGCCAATGGGGTGACCATCACCGCAGACGCCGTCATCGGCGACGCGCAGAACTACGTCATCGTCTACAGCATCTCAAGGGATGACGGGAAGCCCATAACGGAGGTCAAGGCCGACGAGTACGGAAACCTACCCCTTATGTTCGGTGACCAGGCCACGTGGATCTATGGTATCTGGGGAGCCGGCGGAGGCAGCCACTTCTATGACAGCGACCCCTCCGACAACTCAATCCAGTACGTCGAGGAGATGTCAACCCATGGCGCAAGCATCGTGGGCCAGACCGCCTACGCCAGCTTCACCGACCTCTGCGTCTTTGATAGCGAGTCAACCCAGCCCGAGCCAATCGTCTCGGGGCACTGGAACCTCAAGTTCAAGATGAACTACGAGGACGCGGCTGTCGAGATCCCAAGCGGCCAGGTCTTCTCCATCAACGGGCTTAAGGCCACCATGGACAAGCTGTCCATCTCGCCTATCGCGCTCTCGCTGAGCTACACCGTGCACGAGGCGGCGAACCTTCCCGACGCACCCAGCGGACAGATGCCCCCAGAGCTCGAGGCGCGTATGGACCAGCTCATGAACCTGGGCATGGTCACGATCACCCTGCGCGACGGCAGCACGATCACGTTCAGAGATCTTGGGGGCGGTAGCACCGGACCCGACGACCAGAACAGCACGCGGGTCGAGAAGTCCAGCTTCCTGCCCAGGATCATCGACGCAAGTGAGGTGAGTTCCGTCACCATCGGTGACACCACGTTCAGCGTACAGTAACGCCACGACCAGCCCTCACGGGCGATGGCACACGGGCGGCATCGTCAGTACAGCAGGCAGACGAAGCTGACGATGCCGTCCTTCCACATCGCCTTGATGGAGCCCCCCGCCTCCTCACAGATGCGCTGGGCAACGGAGAGGCCGATGCCATAGCCACCCTGGTTCGAGTGGGCCTTGTCGCCTCGGTAGAAGCGCTCAAAGAGCCGCTCGTAGTCCACGTCCTTGCCCTTGGCATAGCTGTTCGAGACCACGATGCGGACCCCCTGCCTACGAATATAGGGTATCCCTATCTGCCGCACCTGTCTGGCGCGCACCGACACCTTGCCGCCACCGTCGCAGTACTTGACCGCGTTGTCAACGAGAAGGCGGACGAGCTGGCGAAGCTTCCCCTCGCTCACAGCCAGGCGAACTCCCGCGTCCACAGCTATGTCAAGGGTCACGTCCCGGCTCTGTGCCAGTGACTCGAATGGCGAGGCCGCCGACGCGACAATGGCAGAGACGTCAAGCTCCTTGGCCTCGCCCTCGCTCTCGTCCTCGACCTCGTTGGAACGGGAAAACTCTACGAGGTTTTTCACGAGACCATCGAGGTAGTCGACCTGCCGGAGCGTGGACTGGCTCCACTCGCTCTCGCCCTGGATGGTCTCGCTCAGCTCAGTATTGGCACGTATGACGGCGAGCGGGGTCTTGAGCTCGTGACTCGCGTTGGTGATGAACTCGCTCTGGCGCCGTGCCGCCTCAATCTCGGGCCTGATGGCCCGCATGGAGATAAACCACACGAGCACGAAGGCAAGGAGCAACCCCACGCCCAGAAAGACGAGGGTATAGCCCATGACCTGCCTGCCCTCTTCCAGCTCGACAGAACCGTTCATGAAGGCTATGACCTTCCTACCGTCTGCGGTTGGGGAGTCTGACACCTTATAGTAGTAGTTGTCGATCGATCCTGACGTAAAGATGGAAGAGGCAGCTTTCCTGGCCAGTTCCTGGGCGTGCTGTCGATCTATTGACTTGTCGCTGTCATTGCGAAGCTCCTCGAACGTACCGTCAGCACGCAGCGTCACGACGAAATAGCGCAAACCAAGCCCGCTGCTAGGAGCCAGGTTGTCCACGTCGATCACGGGAAGCTGGCCATTGTTCTCGATGATGGACTGCAAGGTGCTGTTCATCCGCGCCTGCGCAAGGCTGACGTACGCCCCATTGACGAGCAGCGCTATGAGGAGCATGGTCAAGAAGAACGCACCCAGCATGACCGCGATGAACTTCGTACGTAGGCGTTGTATGGACGTGGCCCCCATGACCTGCTCCCCCCGTGTGCGCGTGAGTACTTGCCCTCAGGGTCCGTCAACGCACGGCGACCTCGCGGGCAACGAGCCGAATACCACCCTCGTCGTTCACCATCACCGCAAGCGTTGATGCCACTGCCTTGAGCTTGGCCCTAAGGTAGGAAACATAGAGGGCGAGCGTCTCCCCCGTCGCCGAGCGATCATCCTCCCAGATCCGGCCCAACACGAACTCAGATGCCAGGGGATGGTCGGCATTCCGTATCAGGAGCTGCATGAGCTCCAGCTCTTTCACGGAGAGGCGCACCGTGTTCTCGCAGGCAAGCTCAAAGGTGTCAGCGCGCAAGCGAATATCCCCAAAGCTGAGGTCGACGTCAGAATAGCCCGAGCGACGCTTGCACAAGGCGCGTACGCGGGCAAGAAGCTCCTTCATCGCGAAGGGCTTGGGAAGATAGTCGTCAGCCCCGGCGTCAAGGCCAACCACGCGATCGTCCACCTCGGCCTTCGCCGTAAGCAAGAGGACGGGCGCCACGATACCACGCCCGCGCATCTCGCGCAGGGCTTCGAGGCCGTCCATCTTGGGCATCATGATGTCGAGGATGATGCCGTCAAAGCTCTGCGAGAGCGCCCTGTCGAGTGCCTCCCGCCCGTCAAAGACACAGGTCACCTCATAGCCGCTCTGCTCGAGTATCACCTCAAGGGCACGGTTGAGGTCACGTGTGTCCTCTGCGACCAAGATCTTCATTGCCCGTCCTCCCTCACTGCAACAACATCGCGCGGGATGGTGCCGCGAATCATGTCACGAATCGTCTGCATCGAGATGTCCGTCGAGGCAAGCTCATCGGCACAACGCTTGAGCTCGGCGATTATGAGCGACGCATCACCTGCGATCTCGTGCTTGTACTTCATCTGGTGCTCGAGAGCCGCCCAGGTATCCTGCGAGATCGTCCTGATCTGCACCTCAATGTAGGTCCTGCCGTCCACCAAGAGCACCAGATGCAGGCTACGGTAGCCGTTGGGCTTCACATGACGGATGTAGTCCTTCTCGCACGCGACCTCGACACCCGGCAGCTCGGAGATGCTGTCACGCATCAAGTAGACGTCGTTCAGAAAGGCACAGACCACGCGGATACCGATGATGTCGCGGACGTGCTCGAAGGCTGCCTCGCAGGTCTCGGGCAGGTCCTTGCGCCGACACTTCTCATGCAGACTCGCCGCACTCTTGACCCTGCCCAGGCAATGCTCCACGGGGTCCTCTCCCCGCTCGGCCTTAAGCCTCGCGCGAATGGCCGAGACCCTGCCCATGAAGTCATCAAGCATGGTCACAAACTCGTCGCGGCGCCCACCGAAGATGGGATCATCGGCATCGGTCAGGCTCTGACCGCCCGTCATGTCCGTCTTGTCCACCAAGCGACTCCTCCTCAAGACCTGCTCACCTTAGAGACCTGCATGGACGATACTAGCGTAGCAGCATCTCAGAAAGGGGGTCGCGGCTGAGGGAGAAGGGATGACACCATCAAGAACATATTTGCCAGCTGAGAGGAGCGGAGCCGCCACAGGAGCTGGCTGCGCAAACGGGACGAGCGCAGGCACTACAGCGCGTCGAGTGCGAGCTGTCTGAACTCGACGCCACCTACTAGGTCGTGCGCAAGGATGTTCACATGCGTGAAGCCGCACTCGATGGCCGTCGCGATCGCCACATCGAAGCCGCCGTCCAGCTTCTCAGCCTGGTGCGCGTCAGAGTTGATGAGAATCTCCCCGCCAAAGTCATGCAGCGCATGAAGCAGCTCATGGCGCGGATAGAGCTCGGCCTTGCGTCCCCTGTTCACGCCGCCGCAGTTGATCTCGAAGGGCACGCCCTGCTCCACCAAGTGCTTCATGGCCTCAAGGGCTGGGCCCGTGTAGCGTGGGTCGGTCTCGTCGAAGTCGTGCGCTTGGTCGTTGAAGCGCGTCACGAGGTCGAAGTGCCCCACGAAGCTACAGTGCGTGCGGTCATACACCTGCGCCTCGAGCTCATAGTAGGCGCGAGCGAGCGCGTACCAGTCACCGCCAAAGGACTCGAGGCAGAGCTGCTGCAACACCTCATACGTCCAGTCCACGGCCATGAGGCCCTCGTCTGTGGGCAGAAAGTGCGTCGATCCGATCACGTACTCCGCCTCAGGGCAGCAGGAGGGATCGTAGACGATATCGAGCTCGACGCCCATGAGGATGTCGAGCCTCTCCCCATAGAGCCCTTGCAGGCGCCTAACCTCTGCCACGTAGGTAGGCCAGTCCATATGGACGCCCGGATCCATGTGACCAGAGAAGCCCAGGTGTTCAAAGCCAAGGTCCAGCGCGCGCTTGACCATCTCCTCGGCGGTGTTCTTGCCATCGCAGAGCACAGTATGGGTGTGATAGTTCGCCTTGAGCATAAGCCCTCCTCACAGGGAAGCCGTCGTGAGCGCCTGCCATATGCACGTGCCTGCCCAGCGCCAGACACGCGATCCTCGCTAACCTACTGATGATAGTAGCTCAAGAAGTCCTCGATCGCATCGAGTGCATCCTGCAGCGTGTGCATGCGCGGCAGGTAGACGATGCGAAAGTAACCGGGCGTCTCCCAGTTGAAGCCCTTGCCACCCACGATGAGCACGTGCTTGTCCTTGAGCAGGTCAAGCGCGAACTGATCATCATCCGTGATATGGAAACGCTCGGGATCGAGCCTCGGAAAGATGTAGAACCCCGCCTGCGGCTTTACGACCGTGACGCCCTCCATCCTCGAGAGGCGATCGTATGCGTACTCGCGCTGGTTGTAGACGCGCCCGCCAGGCACCAGGTAGTCCTTGACGCGCTGATGGCCCCCAAGGCAGGTCTGGACGATGGACTGGGCGGGAACATTGGAGCAAAGACGCATGTTAGAGAGCATGTTGATGCCGTCGATGTAGTCTCTCGCGATGCGCTTGTTTCCCGAGAGGCTCATCCAGCCGATACGGTAGCCCGCTATCATGTGCGACTTCGAGAGGCCGTTGAACGTGACGCAGAAGAGGTCGGGAGCGAGGCTCGCGATCGAGACGTGCTCCTGCCCGTCCATGACCAGACGGTCGTACATCTCGTCCGAGAAGATCACGAGGTGGTGCTCACGGGCTACCTCGACGATCTCCTGCAGGACCGCACGCGGGTAGAGGGAGCCCGTGGGATTGTTGGGGTTGATGATAACAATGCCCTTGGTACGCGGCGTAACCTTGGAGCGGATGTCCTCGAGGTCGGGATACCAGTCCTGCTGCTCGTCGCAGACGTAGTGAACGACCTCTCCTCCGGCAAGCGTCGCGCAGGCGGTCCACAGCGGGTAGTCCGGGGAGGGAACCAGAAGTTCATCTCCGTCGTCGAGAAACGCCGACATTGCGAGGTTGATGAGCTCTGAGGCGCCGTTTCCGGTGTAGATGTCGTCCACGTCCACGTTGGGGATACCCTTGAGCTGGTCGTACTGCATGATAGCCTTGCGCGCCGAGAAGAGGCCGCGGCTCGACGAGTAGCCCTCGCAGTTCACGAGCTGCCTCTGCATGTCGCGCACGACCTCGTCGGGGGTGCGAAAGCCAAAGGGCGCGGGATTGCCGATGTTGAGCTTGATAACGTGCTCGCCCTCGTCCTCCATGCGGGTAGCCTCGTCGAGGACGGGACCCCGCACGTCGTAGAGGACGCTATCAAGCTTAGAGGACTTCCTGAACGTGCGTATGACCCTGCCCTTCCCCGTGCCGCTGCGCCTGATTGCCTGGGTGGGCCTCCTGTCCCTGGCGCGCGTCGCATCGTGGGCAAACACGGCACCCTCTGCGGGGACCTTCGGGATGGACGCCTCGGGCGCAGTAACGCTCAGCCTGTCTGTGGACACCCCGAGCAGTTCGGACAGGACATTGAGCATCTCGGGCCTTGGCTCGGTCTTGCCGCTCAGGTACTGCGAGAGCTGGCTTTTCCCCAGCTTGTGGCCGCGCTCTGAGGCAAGCTGCACGAGATCCACCTGCTTGAGGCTCCGCTCTTCCATGGTTTCCTTCAGTCTTGTAGCAAATGTCGTTTGAGTTACGTGAGCCACGTGGCACCTCCTAGAAGTTCAATATCGTCCGTTCATTGTTGGTAAGTTCAACTCAGTTCATGAGAATAGCATTGATTGGCTAAAGTTCAATAGATAAGTTCAATAAAGTATGGGGTCACGGTATCCTCACGTAACGCTCGGTTGAACTATGAGTTGAACCGCATGGATCGCGGGGGGCGGAGCGGGGAGGGCGGGGACGCAGGGCA